>Ga0180009_10000428_pt1 | contig 59246 bp, 52 predicted proteins | sample OS_PC_MetaG_FD_123537 | JGI IMG/M metagenome (GOLD analysis project Ga0180009, IMG submission 123537) | Groundwater microbial communities from the Aspo Hard Rock Laboratory (HRL) deep subsurface site, Sweden - OS_PC_MetaG | ecosystem: Environmental > Aquatic > Deep subsurface > Groundwater... | reverse complement strand
TCCTCTCTGAATACCACCATCAATACGAACATTATCCCCAAAGGTAACTGGATTATCAACTCCACCACTACCAGTAGTACTATTTACAATACTACCATTAAAGTAGGTTACTCCCCCTGTACCTTGAGAGCCTATTCTGATCGAGGGAACTACTACTGTCTCCGAGTAGGTAATGGTACTGGCCGGTTGGAGGGAGTTGGCAGTACTAGCTGAAGCCACCAGGCTCAGTGAGAGGCAGAAGGCGAGGGTGAGGGTGGTTATTGTTAGGGTTTTAGTTAGAGTAACCATAAGTTAATTTTATTTTACGGGCTTATTTTAGCACACTTTCTAAACTCTCTCCACATATTTCCCGTCTCTAGTATCAATCCTTATTGTATCGCCCTCTTTGACAAATAGGGGAGTATTCACTTTCAGGCCAGTTTCCAATTCCACTTCCTTAGTACCACCATCAGCCGTATTCCCTTTGACACTGGGAGGGGCTTTCACTACCTTGAAGTCTATTTTGATTGGCAGCGCAATATTTACCGGCTGGTCGTTGTAATAAAGAATATCTACTTTGGTGTCTTCGATAAGATACATGCCTTTGTTGCCAACAACGTTTTTCGCCAGAGAAAACTGATCGTAAGTTTCGTTGTCCATGAAACAGTAATTACTTCCTTCTTGATACAAGTAGAGACATTTTTTACTGTCTAGAGACGGCTCGCCGAATTTATCACCATCTTTGAAATTTTCTTCTAAAACGTTACCGTTCAAAATATTTTTCAGTTTTGTTCGCACTACGGCTCCGCCTCGTCCGATCTTGGAGTGTTGGGATTTAATGACTTCGTAAGGCTCGTCCTTGTATTCAATTTTAGCACCTACTTTGAGGTCAGTGATGTTTAGCATGATTTAATCTTCTCCCCTCTCAATCTCCAACACTATCGGCTCCATCGTTCGATAAGGAAACTTATCGCCATAGGCGAAAGAATCGGGAAACTTAATCTTAGCGCTAGCTTCTTTCATGTCATAAATTATTCCATCACCCAAGCCGATATCGTTGTATTCTATTGGATCAGTTTGTTCATTAACAGTCACTCCCATTACGGTACAATTTCCTTGCCAAGGGTCGTAGTGGACAGCAGTGTCACTTACTTCAGTAGAAAAAGTATCTCCTTCTTTTACGGAACTCAAATTAAACTTGAAAGTAGCAGTGTGGGTTGTTTTTCCTGGTTTAGTTGTGCATAAACCTAACTTGGCTTCAGGGTTTATGTAGAAATTAAATGAATCCCATTGTTCTTCGTAGTCTAACTTTGCTTCCCATTTGGCTTGGTAGCCGTATTCTGCCTCTTTCCCAGCCGGTTCAGTGATATTTCCTTCTGTTTTGACTTTAATATTTGAATCAACTGTAGAAGTAGTGGCTACAGCTGGATTCATTTTGGCCACTTCTATTTTGGCTGCAAGCTTATCTTCTTGGTCGATAGTATAACAAGATTCAGATTTCGCTTCGACGGTAATATTAGTAGCGTCAAGCTTCTTTTTTGTCTCGCCATTGCTAAAGATAATAGTTATGTAATCAATATTTTCCTTAGGATCTTCGAGGCAAAATCTTCTTTTCTCTTTATCGGTCCATTCTTCGTCAAGATATGGATCCCCGTTTTTAGGATAGACAACAGCTTTGATGGCAGCTGCCTCCGATTTATCAGTGAAGTCTTTTAAGTCTTTGAAAACTATTTGTCTTACTTCTTCAGACTTTGTTTCATTCTTGACATCAAAAAGCTGGGTGGAAAGGTGTTCGAGACCACTCTCCAACTTAATCGGGATAGAATCTACTTTTTTAATGTTAACTACACTGGCGGCTGCAGCTGAAGATTTATCTGGGAAACCGCCATCATCTTGGTATAACTTAACTGGCTTTTTGTTATAGTTCCAGAGAGTAAATTCTCGCCAGTGATTTTTAAAACCACCTTTTATATTATTATCTATAGAATTAAGACAGGAACCATAGCTGCCGCACCCCTCCCATATTTTCCTAATAATATCATCCTGATAGATGCCCGGTTGAGTTAAATAGAAAGGGAAAAGGTAGCCGCCGTAATAAAACAGGAGATCCGCATCTTGTTTATTTATTGATGTTGTAGGCTTGTATAAATAATATTCTAATCTATTTTGTTCAGTGTTGCGGGTGGGGAAAATATAATCTTCAGCCCAAGTTGCGGTAGACTCTTCCCACCAGTAATCTGTTGTGGTGTTATGCTTAAAAGCAAATTGAAAAGCGTGAAATATTTCGTGAGCAGTCGCCACATCAGAATCTTTTCTGGTGATAGCGTTTATCAATATGAAAGCGGAAGAGGGAACAATGGTTTTTTGATTATCAGTAACCGTAGCTCCAGCTAAGTTACCTAGGCCACTAATATAGTAAATATCCAAACTATCATCTCCCCCCAATTGACCATCGTTGATGGGCTCTCTCCTTAGTAGATTTTTGATCTTATTGTATACATCTACTGGTTGTTCTATTTCTTTTTTCAATGTTGCAACTCTCTTTTTGATTTGATTTTCATCGGCTGTTACCACCCTTTCTCTTTTGCCACCAGATATTAATTCATACGATAAACCATTTTTAGGGTACCATATCTTAATTTTGCCGTTTGCTGCTTTGATGTAGTCAAGCGGCCCGTATTCTTCTTTTATAGTATCTTCTACCTTTCCACGAGTATTGACTGGGTTTTTAGTGGGGCTATTGGTCGTTGAAGCTTGAGCTGTTTTAACGAAGACATTCTCTTCGTTAATAGACAATTGTCCTGTTCTTTGATCCCACCAACTTCCTTTCTCATCCGGCCGTTTCAAAAAAGGATCGATTATTTTTTTGTTCTCGTCGCTGAAACTGTCATAGTTTTCTTGTATTCCGGCAAATACGTGGTTGGCCTCAAAAGCCATCACGTCACTTCTATATTCCTCTGGCAATCTCTCATCTCCAAAGGCAGCATAAGCTCCATATACGAGAGAGGTTTCTTTATCTACCTTGCCCTCTTCATAGGCCTTATCTATTAGATCAAAGCTAGTATTTCCCTCTTGAGCAAAGAATTCTTCCATTGTCATTTCGCCTCCCGCTAGTTCATCAGACCCACTGTTAAACACATCAAAATGGGCCAGTAACATTCCGCCACCGACAGCTACCATAGCCAACATAGCTACAATGGTTATTTTAAGACCGCGTCGCCGTTTTTTCTTCGGTTTTGTTTTGTCAGCCCCCGGCATTTGATTGCCGTAAGGAGAAATTTCTGAGTGTTTACTCATTAGTTTATAGAAAATCAACTAGAAATTAAACATTTATCGTTCACCCCTATTATATCTTAAATTCAATAATATCTCCATCTTGGACAATATAATCTCGTCCGCATAATTTAAGTAATCCCTGATCCCGAGCCGCACTTTCCGAGCCGACAGCCACAAAATCTTTATAGGCCATTATCTCTGCCCGTATGAATTTCTCGGTAAAATCAGTATGGATAGCGCCGCCAGCCTGTGGTGCAGTTGAGCCCTTTACGATAGTCCAAGCTCGTGTCTCGTCGGAACCGGTAGTAAAGAAAGTAATTAGACCTAGAAGTTCGTAAGACTTTACTACTAGCTGATCAAGTTCGGATTTGACGCCGAGCTCAGTTACTTCCTCTGGCTCCATTTCCAGTAAATCTTCTTCCGTCTTTATATCTAATTTGACATGATCACGACCAGTCAAATCAGCTGGCAGATCTTCATCTATATCCGCCACATTATAGACATACAGAACTGGTTTCATTGTTAGCAACGATAGTTCACATACAATTGTACGAGTAGCTTCGTCTTTTTCATCTAATTCTACTTTTTGAGCTAATCCACCCTCTTCTAATTCGCGCTTGATTTTTTGCACCACCGCCAACTGCGCGGTCGCCTCCTCATTTTGCCCACGGGCATCTTTTTCCAGTCGCTCAATCACTTTTTGGGTGGTCTCTAAATCAGCTAAGATTAATTCAGTATTAATTGTCTCAATATCACTAGCCGGATCAACTTTTTCATTAACATGGACAATATTGTCATTAGCAAAAACTCGTACTACCTGCACGATCGCGTCAACTTCCCTGATATTAGCCAAAAATTTGTTGCCGAGGCCTTCGCCTTCCGCTGCGCCTTTGACTAAGCCAGCGATATCAACAAATTCGATAACAGTTGGAATAATTTTGGCTGGTTGGGAAATATCAGCAATCTTTTGCAAGCGCTCATCTGGTACTTCCACAATTCCCACATTAGGTTCAATAGTACAAAAAGGGTAGTTATTGATATCTACCGGATTTTTAGTTAAGGCTTTGAACAAAGTCGATTTGCCGACGTTGGGCAGACCGACTATCCCAATCGAAAGAGACATAAATTTAATTATTCACTGCTTATACACCGCCCATCCTCCACGAATCTATTGCTTCCTATAATACCTTGTGCTACAGTATTGCACAAGAAACTAGTAATTAGTTTATTTTTTTCTCATGAATTACGAATTAATTTACATTCTGACACCAAAGTTGTCAGAGGCCGATGCTGCAAAAAAAATAGCTGAGATTTCTAAATCTATCGAGAAAGAGGCCGGCGAAATTGTTATGGAAGATCTTTGGGGGAAACGCGAGTTAGCCTATCCTATTCAGAAGTTTACCGATGGTTATTATGTAGTGCTCCAATTTATTATTGAGCCAGAGGTTATTAGCAAAATAGAGAAAGATCTCAAATTAACAGAAGAGGTGATTCGTTACCTGTTAGTTAAGAAGGAAAAATTGGCTAAAAGCAAAGACGAGATTAAGGCTCCTACTGTCCCAGCCGAAGAGAAAGCGGCGGGTGAACCAGCCGAAGCGTCGAGAAAGCCGCTAGCCACCAAGAGTTCTCCGACTGAAGAGAAAAACAAAGACAGGAAAGAAAAGACTAAGATCAGTGATTTGGATAATAAGTTGGACGATATCTTAGAAAAAGGCTTGGATGATTAAGTTCATTTAAATATAATTAAAAAAGGAGGAAGAATTATGGATCTAAACAAAGTAATGATTATCGGGCGCCTAACCCAGGACCCGGAAGTGAGGACAACCCCCAACGGCCAGAGTGTGGCATCTTTTGGGGTTGCTACCAATCTTACTTGGAAGGATCAGCAAGGGCAAAAGCAGGAGAAAGTAGAGTTCCACAACGTTGTTTGTTGGCGGAAGTTAGCCGAAATTTGCGGACAGTATTTACAAAAGGGCAAGCAAGTTTATATCGAAGGTCGTTTGCAAACCCGACAGTGGGAAGGTCAGGACGGTGTAAAACGTAGCCGCACGGAAATAGTAGCTGATAATATGATTATGCTAGGTGGTCCGGGTGGACCTGGTAACACTACTGGCGCCACTGGTAGTAATAACACTCCAGCTGAGGAAACACCAGTTATTCAAGTAGAAGATGAGGTAGGATCAGCGCCGGCTGGTAAATCCGCTGCTAAAAAAGATGATGCTGCTACCATCCAAAAAGGAGATGACAAGGAAAAAGTAAGCATTGAAGATATTCCGTTTTAGTATTTTAGTAAAATTATGGCTTATCGAGAAAAAAAATGTCGTTTGTGTGAGCAACAAGCTCAAGAGGTGGATTACAAAGATGTCAATCTCTTACGGGGGTTTGTTTCTTTTCAAGGGAAGATAATAAATCGCAAACGAACAGGCAACTGTGCCAAGCACCAACGGCTAGCAACTCGGGCGATTAAAAGAGCTCGTTTCTTAGCCTTGTTACCGTATGTTGGAGATCAGTAGAGATGTCTAGTGGAGGGAAAAGAATTGGCATTTTAGGTGAGGAGGTGGCCGCCCGGTATCTAGCTAACCATGGCTACCAAATCATCGTGCGAAATTATCGACAGAGAGTAGGGGAAATTGACATTGTCGTCCTTGATCACCATCGAGCAGAGTTGGTTTTCTGTGAAGTTAAAGCTAGAACTGGTATCAGTTATGGAGTGCCGGCAGAAGCAATCAGTGCCTATAAACAATACAAGGTTATCCAGACAATCCAGCATTTTCGTCAGGAATACTCAGCTTTATCCGACCAGCCCTATCGTTTTGATGTCCTGGCTATCATGGTTGATTTGTCTAATCGGGAGGCTGAGGTTGAACATCTCAAAAACGTTTTTATTCAGTAAGATTCATATCTAAAGTAAACGCATGCCAACAGAATTCGAATTCGCCGTTGATCAAATTTGCGAAGAAAAAGGAATTTCCAAAGAAGCTGTAATCGAAACAATCGAAGCAGCTTTAGCCGCTGCCTATCGTAAAGATTATGGTGAGAAGGGACAAAATATTGAGGCAACGTTTGATGTCAAAACTGGTCAAACGCGGGTTTTTGATGTCCAGGAGGTAGTTGAGGAAGTAGAGAATCTAAAGAGAGAGCTGACAGAAAAAGAAGCGCAGAAGCTAAAAAAGGGTGCTAAAGTGGGTGATGAAATTAAAACTGAGGTTACCCCCAAAGAAATAAATTTTGGTCGGATTGCCGCCCAAACGGCCAAGCAAGTTATCGCCCAGAAAATCAGAGAAGCGGAGAAAGACGCTATCTATGATGCTTTCAAGGATCGGGTGGGTGAGTTGGTCAACGGCGTGGTACAACGGGTTGAGGGCGGTTTGCTTTTTATTGACCTGGGTCAAGCAGTTGGCGTGTTGTCGCCACCCGAACAAATGCCTCGCGAACACTATCAAATAGGCGATAGACTTCGAGTCTTAATTGCTGATGTTAATATTACTCCTAAGGGTCCGGAGGTAGTATTGTCTCGTTCTCGTCCCGAGTTTATCAGCAAATTGTTCGCCATGGAAATACCGGAATTTGGAGCTGGGGCTATCGAAATCAAATCAATCGCGCGTGAGGCTGGTGCACGGTCTAAGGTGGCGGTCAAAGCTTTGCAAGAGGATGTTGATCCCATTGGTGCTTGTGTTGGTCAACGTGGAGCACGTATCCAAACCATTATTTCAGAACTAGGTGGCGAGAAGGTCGATATTATTTCCTGGGATGATAATATTGTTAAGTATATTACCAATGCTCTTTCACCAGCCAAGGTGTTAAGTGTTAAGATTGATGAAAAGAAAATGCACTCTGTCGTAGAGGTGGCTGATGATCAGTTATCCCTCGCTATTGGCAAAGGTGGACAGAATGTACGACTAGCAGTGAAATTAACTGGTTGGAATATTGATGTGGTTGGAGAAAGCCAGGAAGTAAAAACTAGTGGTACAGAAGAGACCGAAAAAAAGAAAGTGGCGTCTGACGATGAGACCAAAAAAGAGAGTAAAAAACCCACAGCTAAAGATACAAAAAAGTCGAGTCAGAGTAAGACTACAAAGGAAAAAAAGGATGTAGCTAAATCTGCTACCGCGGTCAAGAAAGCTAAGCAGAAACCAGCGGCTAAGACTAAGAAAAGCAAAAGCGGAGTGAAGCCAACGAAGAAAGCTGGGACAAAAAAGAGTAGCGAGTCAAAGAAAAAGTAAAATTAATCTAGAGGTGAGACAAAAAGTTTGTGGATTATTTCTGACAGAAATCGTTGTTCATCTCTAGTTTTTTGTTAAAATAGGTAGGAATTTCTTATTTAATCAAAAATTAATTAACCTATCAATTATGCAGTTAGAAATCTATCCAGTTGTTGCCTCGTTGATCGCTCTTGTCTTTGCTGTCATTCTGGCCATGCGAATTAAAAAGATGAAAGATGGCACTGAGGAGATGAAGAACATTGCCAACTCTATCAAAGAAGGAGCCATGGCCTATTTATCCCGACAGTATAAAGTAATTGCCTTATTTGCAATTGTTTTATTTATTGTCCTGTGGTGGGCGATCAATTTTGAAACTGCCATCGGATTTTTGGCTGGAGCGTTCTTGTCAGCTTTGGCGGGCTATATTGGCATGAGTATATCGGTGCGGGCTAACGTTAAAACAGCTGAAGCGGCCAAGTCTGGCCTTGATAAAGCTTTATCCGTTGCCTTCAAAGGTGGGACGGTAACTGGCATGTGCGTAGTTGGTATGGGTCTACTCGGCGTTTCCGTTTTTTACCTTTGGTTTAGGGATCCAATTTTGTTAGTTGGTTTTGGTTTTGGAGCTTCTCTAGTTTCTCTTTTCGCTCGTGTCGGTGGCGGTATTTACACCAAGGCAGCTGATGTCGGAGCAGATTTAGTAGGTAAAGTAGAAGCTGGAATTCCCGAAGATGATCCTCGTAATCCAGCCACTATAGCTGATAATGTGGGTGATAATGTAGGTGATTGCGCAGGGATGGCCGCTGATTTATTCGAGACTTACGCGGTGACAGCTATTGCAGCTATGATTTTAGGTCTTGGTATGGCTAATGGTGCAACCTATCCCTTAGTTTTAGGGGCGGTGGCTATTATCGCTTCGATTGTCGGTGCTTTCTTTGTCCGACTAAAGGGTGAGAAAATTATGGAAGCCTTATACAAAGGGATGTTTGTGGCGGCTGGACTCTCCATTATTGGTTTTTACTTTGTTACGAAATGGATGGTAGGTGATATGAAACTTTTCTGGGCAGCCGTGGTTGGTATCGCTGTGACAGTTATCATCACCGTCGTTACTGAATATTTCACTTCTACCAAATACAACCCAGTTAAAGCAATCGCGGAAGCATCCAAGACTGGTCCAGGGACAAATATTATTTCTGGTTTGGCAGTTGGCCTTAAAAGTACCTGGCCGATGGTAGTAACCATTTGTGTTGGTATCCTTCTGGCGTATTACTTGGCTGGTGTGTACGGGATTGCTATCGCGGCAGTCGGAATGCTTTCTATTACTGGCATTGTGGTTGCTCTCGACTCTTATGGACCAATTACTGATAATGCTGGTGGTATTGCCGAAATGGCTAAATTGCCCGAGAAGGTGCGTCGGAATACTGATGCTCTCGATGCCGTGGGTAATACTACTAAAGCTGTTACTAAGGGTTATGCGATCGGTTCAGCTGCTTTAGCTGCCTTAGCCCTATTCTCAGCCTATACTGATGAGATTGCCAAGGCAGTGGAAGAACTCAAGTTAGACACAGAAATGATACTTAATATCGATAATGTTTTTGTCTTGATTGGTTTACTGCTTGGTGGTTTACTGCCCTTTGTTTTCTCAGCTTACGCCATGCAAGCTGTTGGCCGGGCTGCCTTTAAAGTAGTGGAGAATGTGCGCAAGCAGTTCAAAGAAAAAAAGATTATGGAAGGAAAAGACAAGCCAGATTATGGTCAATGTGTAGATATTGTGACTAAAGCGGCGCAAAAGGAAATGATCTTACCAGCTATCTTAGCCGTTGGTTCACCCTTAGCCGTTGGTTTTCTCTTGGGTCCCAAAGCTTTGGGTGGCTTTCTGATTGGTATTATTATCACTGGTCTTTTAGTAGCTATCCAAATGACTACCGGGGGAGCGGCTTGGGACAATGCCAAGAAGTATATCGAGGATGGTAATCATGGCGGTAAGGGTTCGGAGGCGCACAAGGCGGCCGTGGTTGGCGATACGGTCGGTGATCCCTATAAAGACACCGCTGGACCAGCTCTTAATTCCTTAATCAAGGTAATTAATACCATCGCCTTGATATTCGCAGCCTTAATTGTTGGTAATCACTGGTTAGGTTAATTGTTTAAGTCATCTTTTACTAAAGCGGGTTGTTAATTAGCCCGCTTTTTGTGTGTAGCAAAAGGTATTGATTTATGTTTAAGTTTATGGTAGTATTAAGCAAAGAGATCAAAGCACGAATATCAGCGGATAGTCGCAGTCGGGCGCGGTAGAGGAATTGGCTCAAAGTTGCCAAATACTCCTCAAAAAAAACAAAAACCAAAATAAAAAACAAGATGACCGAAGTATTTATCGTAAAAAGGATAGCTTTTGTTGGTAGTTTAGCTGTTCTTTTATTTTTGATCGCATCGGGAAACTCACAGGCTGCTAATGGTTCAGATATTCAACCGGCGGATGATCTTATTTATTACGAAAGACTACGAGTCAACAGCTCTATCCATGTCGCTGACTCTAGTTATTATCCCCGCGGCGTTCATCTCGGTAGTATCGATGGTACGGGCGGGGTGATATTCACCAACGGTTCAATTATTAATGCTTCCGATGGTAGTGTACCAGTTACTTTTGGCGATGATGTGCGGATCGATGGTCGCATCTGGCGTGGCCCGAGTGCGGGTCCAGGTGATAGTTTCCCGGTCAAGATTTATGATGATTTGCGGGTAGATGGTCAAATTTGGGCCGGACGCAGTAGGGGCAACACTGCCGATGGTCAATCGATAGTGATAGCTGATACAGTGCGCCCCGCTTTGGATAATATTAATGACTTTGGTTCTCCAGGTTTCCGGATGCGCGATGGCTTTTTTTCCGGCTCAGTTAATATGAGTAATTTAGGGGGAGCAAATGTTGTTCATGAAGATAATCTTAGTACAACTAATGATCCCCAAGCCGGGTACGTATTAGCTTATGATAGCGATAATAGATTCCAGTGGGTGCGAGCTTCAACCAGCAGCTCTGGTACATTGTCAGATAATGATTGGACCGGAGCGGGTAGTGGAAAGATGTATGCCACTTCTGAAGATGACTATGTCGGAATCGGACTTACCGATACCAATAATATTACTGCTAGATTACATGTAGTTGATAATACTAATACAAATTCCACTGTATATGGAGAAGCGAATGGGATTGGTAGTGCTGCTTTGTACGGTTTAGCAACCGCACCAGGTAGTACAGCAGTTTATGGTTCTGGGGATGCCTATGGTGGAGATTTTAGTGGTACCGAAGCCAATGGAGTAGGTGTTAGTGGCGAAGCCAATGGTGTGTCTGGAATTGGTGTAGAGGGTAAAGCTGCTCATATTTCCGGCACTGGCGTTAAGGGCGAGGCGTCTGCTACGGACAGTGGTACTAATTATGGTGGTGATTTCTCCGCAGCCGGTACAACTGGAGTAGCTGTTAGAGGACAAGCTACTTCTACTAGCTCAGATACTAGCTATGGCGGGTATTTCTCCGCTGCTGGTTCTGCTGGGATGGGAGTGCGTGGTGAAGTTAGTGATACGAGTCTGTTAGCAGCCTCATATGGCGGATATTTCTCTTCGGCTACTGGGTTGGGTAGAGGTGTTTATGGCTATGCAAGCAATACTCTTGGTATAAATTTCGGTGGATATTTTAAATCTGATAGTGTTCTAGGCAGTGGTGTCTATGGTACCAGTCCATATTTTGGCGTGAACGCTTACGCCACCCCGGCTGCTGGGGCAACAACTAGTGCGGCCGTGGTTGGCCAAAATTATGATAGCACTACGGCCATTAGTCTACCTATACCAGTCGGTAATTATGGGGCCTTCCTTGAAACTACACATGATACTGGTACTGGAGTTTACGGTCATGCAGCAGATACTGACGGTGTCAATTACGGTGGTACTTTTATTAGTGAGAGTAGCAATGGTTATGGCCTTTTCGCTAGCGGCGGTACTAGAGGCGGCTCTTTTATAGCCAGTGCGGGGGTAGGTGTTAGCTCTCTTGGCACAACTCATGGCGGTTCTTTTATAGGTTCTGCTGGTCCAGGGGTTTATGCTCTGGGTGCTACCAATGGGATTGAAGCAACCGCTGCCGCTGGTGCCGGGGTATCTGCCACTGGTACTGCTTATGGCGTTGAGGCAACAGCTAGTGCGGGGGCAGGAGTAAAGGGGACTGGTACTACTTATGGCGGCGATTTTTTAGCTAGTAGTGGTACAGGCGTAAGGGGTATAGCGACTACCGGGACTGGAGTCAGTGGAACAGGTGATACAGGTGGTGGTAGTTTTACTGCTAGTAGCGGTACTGGTGTTTATAGTAGAGGCACCACTTATGGAGCATATCTTACTACTATTACAGCGGGAGGAATTGGCGTAGAGGGGTATGCTGGTACTACGGGGTCATCAGCTAACTATGGAGTGTTAGGTCAGACCATAGATAGTGGCGCCGGTACAACTGTTTGGGGTGATTCACTTTCTGGCGGTAGATTTTATACTAATTACGCTTCGGGTATCGGAGTTGAGAGCTATACTGATGGTGATGATAGCTCAGCTGTTTATGGATATACTAGTGGAGGTGGCACAAGCTACAGCGGAGAGTTTAGTGGAGCTAATTTTAAGGTTTCTTTAGGCCCTTCCTCAAACAATTTTACTGTTGAGAATTTGCCCATTGCTGGCAATACTACTGATGTTCAAACTGATGGAAATGGCAATTTTATTGAAGTTGGCTCTTCCCGTAGATATAAATATGATATTCAAGATTTGGTCGTTGATAAAGACGCTGTTCTAGATTTGCGGCCGGTAAATTATAAATATAAAAGAACTGACGAGAGAGATATTGGGCTAATTGCTGAGGAGGTGTATGAAGTTTTGCCAGAGCTTGTTGTGCTGGATAAGGAAGAAAAACCGAAATCAGTAAAATACGATCGTGTTCCAGTGTATCTTCTCGAACTAGCCAAAGAGCAACAAGCAACAATCGAAAGCCAGGAAACTCGCATCCAGCAATTGGAAGATACTATTTGTAAATACCTACCACAAGAAGAAATGTGCTCGAGTGACTAATCTTTAATTTTCTCTGGTTTAGTGTTAAAATAGTTAACAAGCAACAGTAATATGGGAGTAGTTTACTAATGAAAATGAAAACTACAATGTTGCCGGCGATAATCACAATTAAAAGAATAGCTTTCAGTTTGGGAGTGGCTGTTTTGACGTGCCTGACTGTTACTAATCTGGCTCAAGCCTCAGACGCCTCTGACATTCAACCCGCCTCCGATGTGGTTTATGGTGAAAGACTGCGAGTCAACAGCTCCGTTAGTGTGGCTGACTCGAGTTATTATTATCGTGGCATTCATTTAGGTAGTACAGACGGCACTGGTGGCGTGATATTTGCTAATGGTTCAATTATTAATGTTTCTGGTGGTAGTACTCCAGTTACTTTTGGTGATGATTTGCGGATTGACGGTCGTATTTGGCGCGGACCAACGGCTGGTCCGGGTGATAATTTCCCGGTCAAGATTTATGATGATCTACGCGTAGATGGCCAAATATGGGGAGGACGGAGTAAGGGAAATACTGCTGATGGCCAATCTATAGTGCTAGCTGATACTGTGCGTCCAGCTTTGGATAATATTAATGACTTTGGTGCTCCAACTTTCCGGATGCGAGATGGCTTCTTCTCTGGCACGGTCAATGTGGGAAATTTAGGGGGGGCTGGCGTTGTTCACGAAGATAATTTAAGTGCAACCAATGATCCGCAGGCCGGATATGTGTTGGCATACAATAGCAATAACCAATTTCAGTGGGTTGCTGGTTCGGGCGTTGGTGGTTCAGATACTGACTGGACGGGAGCGGGCACGGGCACAATGTATGCTACTACTACTAGTGATAATGTAGGGATTGGTTTAAGCACTGGCTTGAATGCCAAGCTTCATGTTTATGATGCCAGCAATACAGTTGTAGAAGGACAAAGTGTTTCAGCAGCCGGAGTAGTAGGGAGAAGTTCTACTGGCGATGGGGTAAAAGGTCACAGTACTTCTAGTGAAGGTGGTTGGTTTGAGACGGCCAGTGGCACCCGTGCTGTCTATGGCCAAGCGACTGACACTGGTAGTGGTGTTCACTATGGTGGTTATTTTACCGCTGGCAAGAATAGCGGCATTGGGGTTCTCGGATCATCTACTGGTTCTGACGGAGCCGGTGTTTATGGTAGTTCCACCGGAACGGGCAGTAGCGCCACCGGTGTTTCGGGAATGGCGGCTTCCTATGGAGGTGATTTTGCAGCTACCGGGACAAGTGGACTTGGAGTGAGGGGACAGGCAGTTGGTACTAGTGGTGTTGGGATACAGGGCATTGGTGGATATTATGGCGGTCAGTTTTCTAATAGTGGCACTGGTGGTGGAGTGGGTATGCAAGCGGCTGTAACTAGCGGTTCAACTTTTTCTTCGGCGGTTCTGGGGATTAATAATTCAACTGGTTTGATTTTACATCCTACCGGTCATTATGGTGGATATTTTAGTAATTCTATTGCTTCTGGCTATGGGGTTTATGCGACTGCTTCAGGTTCTAGTGGCATCGGAGTTTATGGCTCATCTAGCCATACAGGAGTAACGGGCACCGTTTCATCAACGGGTCAGGCGACTGGCTATGGCGTGTCTGGTACCTTGACTGATACCAGCTTGCCAGCTGTGGTTTATGCTGGGCTATATGGGGGATTGTTTACCACCAATTATGCTTCTGCTACAGCATTATCCGGATCTGCTAGTAATTCTACTAGTACTGGTGTCTATGGCTACGGCGGATTATATGGTGGTGATTTTTATGCTGCGAATAATAATGGGGCGGGAGTAAGGAGTAGGGTTATAACTGGTTCGGGCGCTGCTTCAGCAGCGGTGTTTGGGTTAAATAATACAACTGGCACAGTTCCGGCATATACTGGGCATTATGGAGGATATTTCCAATTAGAAAGTAGTGCCGGCTTTGGTGTTTATGCTAAGACGGATGCTGCTAATAGTACAGCTGTCCATGCTTACAATTCTTCCACCGGAGTTAATGCCACTGGCGGATATTTTGAAACGGAAAGCGATACCAGTTACGCTGTTTATGGTTTAGCTGATGGTGGTGGGACGGGGACAAATTATGGTGGATATTTTAAGGCTGATGCATCTTCCGGTACTGCTGTTTATGGCACTACTTCTGGAACTTCGGGAACGGGCGTTGATGGTATTGCCTCTGGATCTTCAGGGACAGGTGTTGCTGGAACTGGATATAAATATGGCGGATATTTTATTGCACAAGATACTTCAAATGGCTACAGCGGGGTTTTTTCAGGTGGTAATTTTTCTGTTGGATTGTCCACCACTTCTAATAAGTTTAGGATTACTGCGGGTCCTACATACACCGGCATAGGTCTTGCGTCGGGCTCTTATCATGATGTTCAAATTTTAGCCGATGGTACTTTAGCTGATGGCGGCGCTTCTTCAATCCGCCTTAAAGATAATGTTGAAAATTTAACTTTTGATACTGCAAGTGTTCTCGATCTGCAACCTGTTAGCTTTACTTACAAAGAGAGTGGTGAGGCTGGTGTTGGTTTAATCGCTGAAGATGTTGAGCAAATTATGCCCGAGTTAGTTACTTATGACGAAGAAGGTAGGGTTGATGGAGTAAGATATAGAAACATACCGCTGTATCTATTGCAAATAACCAAGGATCAGCAAACTAAAATAGAGGTTCAAGAAAGCAAAACAATTACGCAAGAAAACAAAAACACTGCCCAAGACAAAACCATCGAAGAACAAAAAAATAAAATCACCGAACTAGAAAATGAAGTCAGTAGTCTTAAATCAGCTTTTTGCCGGTATTTACCCCACGAAGATATTTGCCAGGAATAATCTCTTATCAATTCATTATTGGAAAATATTAACCTAGCAAAATGCAAAACCAAAACCAAAATCAAAACGTGAATCAACCACTAGCTCCAGGAACTGGTCTCACTAGCGCCGTTATGGGACAACCGCCACGACCGCCAGCCTCTAGTCCTCCCCAGCAACCGCCTCAGCCTCAACCGCAGCCACAGGCGGCCAAGCCCAGTCCTCCTCAACCAGCCAAGGTAAAACCCTCTAAGCGTAAAGAAGGCAAAGGAAGCAAGATAATAATGCTAGCCATGATTGTTTTGCTTGTCGGTGTAGCTGCCGCCAGCGTTTATTTCTTTCTGGGGCTATCTAACAAAGACAGCAAACTAGAAGGCAAGATCAACGAGAATCAGAGTGCTGTCACTGATCATAAAGACAAGATAGACAAATTACAGACCACAGCCTCCGAGGTTGATACTCTCAAGCAAAAAGTAAGTACAATCGAAGAGAAATCAGCTGGATACGCGGAGAGTAGTGAATTAGAAGCTATTATTGATTATTTAAAAACAGAAGACAGTGATAGCGATGGCTTGTCTGATTATGAAGAGGTGACAGTATATAAATCTAGTCGTTACAAAAAGGATACTGATGGTGATGGCCATGATGATAAGAGTGAAGTTGACAAAGGCTATAATCCTAACGGTCCCGGTAAATTAAGCGATGCTGACAGTTCGGCAGCTGATTCCACCACTATAAATGGTGAGTGGGCAGGATCTTTGTCTTCAACTTCAGCCGAAGCGAAAGATTTTAGTATCGAAGTGGATGAAAATGGCAAGGTCAGTGGTAGTTTCGGCTTTACCAATAAAGATGACGGGAAAATCCTCAGCAGTCGAGTAACAGGGACATATACCTACAAAGATAACAAACTTGATGCTATCTTAATTAATTATCTGACGATCAAGGACGAAGATACCACTGGCAGTGATAGCACCACTGATTCAGCCGATGAAGTGCAATACAAAATGGAGCTAACTGGTTCTCTTTCGAAGGAGACCAAGGAAATTGTCGGTAGCTGGAAGATTACAGGCGACGCGCCAGCTAATTGGCCAGCGGGTCCGAGCGGTTCGTTCAAAGTAACCAAAAAAACCACCGAGAAGAACGAAAAACTGGAAGACAGCACAAGCGACAGCACTTCTACTGATGACTCTACGGCGGTGACTAAAAAAATATCAGTCAAGGCCTTCAGTTATGGCTTTTTGCCCACCGCAATTACTTTGACTGAGGGTGAGAAGGTGAAATTTGAAGTAACCAGTCTTGATGTTGACCACACTTTCACTGTCGATGAGCTCGGCATAAACGTTCAAGTGAAAGGTGGCCAGACTTCCACTTTGGAATTCACCCCGAGTAAGACCGGAACCTATGATTATTATAGTTCGATTTCCGGCCAGAAAGATTCGGGGATGAAGGGGACGATAACGGTGGAGGAGAAGAGTAGTTAAAGTTTCATTGCCAGTTTTGATAAAAAAGAGCTGCCGGATTGGCAGTTCTTTTTTGATTTGTGTGGTCGCTTTCGAGGTATATCCTAAAGCGATCATGACAAAAAACTAACTTCTCGTCTTATTTGTTATCTCTTTCCGTAACTTTTCAACGAATCTTTCCACTTCCATATTCTCAATTTCCTTTTTGCCTCTGGTGCGGACGGCTAGCTGCTGGCTTTCTATTTCCTTTTCGCCCACCACAAGAGCGTAGGGAGTTTTGTCTTTGATGTTGTCGGAGATTTTTTTACCGACGGACTCGGTACGGTCGTCTATTTCCACGCGGATGTTGTGGGCATCTAATTCTTTTTTAACTTTCCCGGCATAATCGAGGAATTGATCAGAAACTGGAATGATTTTTACCTGAGTAGGGGAGAGCCAAAGCGGGAAAGCGCCAGCGTAATGTTCGACTAAGATGCCCAGAAAGCGTTCGATGGAACCGTAAATAGTGCGGTGGATCATCACTGGGCGTTGTTTGGAGCCATCTTCGGCAATGTATTCTAAAGCAAAATTTTCCGGCTGGGCAAAGTCGAGCTGAATAGTGGCGCATTGCCAGGTGCGACCAATAGTATCCTTGAGATGAAAATCAAACTTTGGCCCATAAAAAGCACCATCGCCTTCATTAATCTGGTGAGCGATGTTGTTTTCTTTGAGTACTTCACGCATGGTTTGTTCCGCTTGCTCCCAGATTTCGTCCGAGCCAATTGATTTTTCCGGACGAGTGGATAATTCCAGATGATCAAGCTCCAAACCAAAAGTGTCATATATTTCAAAACAGAGATCAATTACTTTTTTTAACTCGTCTTTGACTTGCTCTGGCAAGCAATAAAGGTGAGCGTCGTCCTGAGTGAACTCGCGGGGGCGAATAATACCGTGAAGCTCGCCTGAGCTTTCGTAACGATGGACAACACCAAGCTCTCCTACCTTGATCGGGAATTCTTTATAGGAGTGAGAACTATTATTGTAAATCAGCATGCCACCATCACAGTTCATTGGTTTGACTAGCATATTCCACTCTTTGGCGTCGGGGGTGGTGACTTTGTACATTTTGTCGAGGAAATTTTCGGTGTGACCGCTTCGCTGCCATATTTGCTTGGTCATGATTTCGGGAGTGCGGACTTCCTGATAGCCTTCACGACGGTGGATTCCTCGCCAGTAATCAATCAACTCCTTGAAAACTGTGTAGCCCTTATCGTGCCAGAAGACATCACCCGGTGCTTCAGGATGGAAAGAGAATAGATCTAGCTCTTTACCTAGCTTGCGGTGATCGCGCTTTTTGGCTTCTTCCATCATAGCTAAGTATTGGCGAAGTTCTTTGGGGCTAGCGAAAGCCACGCCGTATATTCTCTGCAACATGGGGCGTTTTTCGTCTCCTCTCCAGTAGGCACCAGCGATATGGGTGAGTTTTAATGCTTTAACATTGATCTCTCCAGTTGAGTCCAGGTGTGGTCCGCGGCAAAGATCAACGAAGTCCCCCGATTTATAGAGGCTGACTTTTTTTTCACCTTCTTTTTTAAGATCTTCAATCAATTCGACCTTATAATTCTGCTTAGCTTTCTCAAAAAGCTCGCTCGCTTTATCAATTTCTATCTCCTCCCGTTCAAAAGGATGGTTATCCTTGATAATCTTAGCTATTTTTTTTTCGATCAGCGGCAAATCTTCCGGAATCAACGTACGAGGTAATTCTAAATCATAGTAAAAGCCGTTTTCGATATCGGGACCAATGCCAAACTTAGCCTCCGGAAACATTTCGAGGACGGCCGCGGCCATGACGTGGGCAGTGGAATGCCGGAGGATTTCTATTTGCAGTTTTTTGTCAGACATAATTATTTCTCCACCGTTATTTCAATGTGATCTTTTAAACTGGGTACGCTTTTGACCCAGAAAGGGGAGAAAGAAACTTCTATTTTTTCGATGTCATCCATCACGGCGTAATATTTTTCTACTTCTTCTTTATTCCGGCCAGCTAGTTGTTCTTTATCGAAGACCTGATTGCCTAATTTGGAGATAGCAGAGCCGACTAAGTTAACCTTCACTTTTGCCCAACCTTCCTCTGGGTGGTATTCAATTATTTCATAGGTTGTTTGGTCGGCATCGGAGCTGGTAAATTCTTTGCTAGCGGAAATTTTCTTTTTAATGCGGGCTACCCCCAGGTCGATCAAGGTTTGTTCATCGAATATCACCGCTATTAACTTGAGTTTTACTTTCATTGCAAATTCTTCGGTCGGTGTATCAGGCTTAACGGAAGCTTCGCTAATGACGATTTCTTTTTTTATTGCTTTCTCGTTTATTTCTTCTTTTGGTTTAAGTTGGGTACGTAGATTTTCTAACCCTTTTTGGTAGAGACTATCAATCACTTGTTGTTGTGCTTGGTCGATTACTTCTTGGGTAGCTACTTTTACTTCTTGGGTACCGCCAGTGGTGGCAGCAGATGTTTCTCCGTAGTAGGAACTTTGCCAATTTTGCCAGATCTTAACGATGGTAAAGTGAGTAGGCTCGATATTGCCCTGAGCACCAGCCTGGTCAGCGGTGATCCCCACTTCAGCTTTGCTGTGGGCAGGGATGACTACGCGAGCATCAGTACGAAACAGAATTCCAGAGTCGGAGAGCATTTGAGAGTGGGGGAGTAATGATTGGCTTTCGTCGAGTTTGTTGTAAATAGTGATAGTACCCGTAGCTCTGGTGTCGATGGTCTTAAGACCAATATCGGTGATCGTCTGGGTTTCTTCAGCCTCGGTCTGGATCATCCGTCCCTGGATATTTTGCAGTTGTGTGAGATCAAGATCTTCATTGGGCTTAATACTTACTTCATATTCGGTATTAATAATTTCTTTTTTAGGAGTGATCTTGATGTCAGCCTTGGAGAAGGAAGCGTACAAAACAAAACCAATCAATAGTAGACTAATGACTGCGAAAATAAAAATTATTTTTTTGTATGATTTTCCAGTTTCGATTCGTCCGACGTACATAAGAATTTAATATAAAAACACGAATTTTCTCAATTCTAGTTATTAGTTTAACATTTTTGGTAAAATATTCAACTTAAACTCTAAAAACTATCAATAATCTTGATGGCCTGGGGGCTATAGACATTCCGAACTAGAGTCCTTGTTCACACCTTGTTAGTCTTTCCTGAAGTTCGTCGTTTTTTTCTTGGAGTGCTTGCATTTCTCCCCTTAGCTCTTCGATTCTAGCTTCTAGGTCATTCTTTTCTTTTTCTAGCAATTCAGCTCGACCACGGGGAGATATTTCGGCCGTTAATTTAGCATCTGATCCTTCGTTGCTTTCCCAGCGAGCCATTTTACGGACTTCTTTGTTTTCTAAGGCATGGCCATCGCTAGTTTCGTAGAGCTGAGCCCGAATTTTGCCGATCACAGTTTCGAATGTTTCTCCCGTTTCGTCTATTGTCACTTTCTCAGCAATATCCTTTATGGAGGCGTAACCAATACTAACTCCAGATTCCATTAAGAAACCTTCTGGTAGGGTCACTCCCGCAGGGGGCTCTTTAAGGCGGGGAAATTTCAACTCGCCTCCTTCAGTAGTTTCAGCAATTACTTCCTTGAATTTTGCCGCTACTTCTGCCTGTAGTCGATGGGTAAATTCAGCAAGTATTTCCTGGCGTTTAGTAGACGAAGTACCTTTTTTAAATACAATTAGTCCGCCAAATTCTTCACCACCCTCAACGGTGAATTCAACGGCGGAGGGTTGGTTTTCATCACGAGCTGTTAAGACGTCTTGCTCTCTTAACCAACTGACAGCCTCGCCATTTTTTAATGTTTCAGAAAAGGTGTGTAATATATTGTCACCAGCCTTATGACCATAATAATCATTGAATGTTTTAAACTCATCAAGATCTAGATCAAGACGAACAACTCGATCAAGGTCATCAAGAGTTGGCTCTTGCTCACTAGCTAGAATTACATCCAATACTTCATCACGGAGGCGACCGTTAGCATATGCCCGATTGCCAAGTTCGATGTAGGGGCGAGGATCTTGAAGAGTGGTTTCTAAATCGCTAGCGTGCTCGCTCGCTAATTCCATTACAACCTCATCGGGGACTCCAGCCTCCTTCAGTCTATCTTCATAGTTATGAAGTCTTACTCGCAGTGGTTCTATGAGACGATATTCGCTGGGTTTTTTCGCTCTTTCTGGATCTGGTCTATTTTCACTAAGAAATCTTAGAATACTGATTGGATTGGATTCCGCTGCCTCCGGGCTAGCATCTGGTGGATTATCTGTTACCATATGTATTTTTTAGTTAATAAATAGCTCTATTCTTCGCTCGCTTGTTCGGGAAAGTAAATAATTTTACTCTTCACCCGTTCACTGCGCAAATAAAAAAGGGAATCAGCTCGGATTGTCGTGGGAGCTGTCCCCAGAAGGTTCATCGTCAGTGTCGAGCTCGTCATCAGGCTCATCGCTGAGCCCGAGTTCCCTTTCGGCGTCGAGGAAATCCATCTCCTCGTCGGTCAATTCCCCCAAGGTGCTACCTGGATTTTGAGCCAGTCTTCGAAGACCCCCCTTCTTTACAAGATCAGCTAGCGTAGCCATGGCTTCTCCTTTGTTTTGTCAGACTTACTATTATGATTAGTATCCATTATATTGTCAACATTTGTTAATAAAAACCAGTGGATAACCTATGATAGTTGCTTTTTCAACTTCTCCGCCATCTCCTCACTGTAATCAACTAAATAATTCGTCTTCACCTCTTTAATGTTACCATTTTCTTCTGGTACTCTCAATATCACCCTTTGTTTGCCTTGATGAGCAGTGAAGATTTCTTTTAGTTGGTGGAATAGGGCAGGGGAAGCGTTGGCAGGAATTTTTATTTTAACAACAGTGCTGGCTGCTGATTCACTATCATCTTGGTTATCTTCTGGTTCAAAGTCTATCTCATTACTCCGATTGCTACTCGCTTGCCGCATTGATTGTACCGTTTCCCACTTGTCGATTAGCTCTCGATTAATTTCTCTAACCTCATCACCCAGGATTTTCATTTCTCCATCACGGTCGTTTAACTTACCTTCTACCAATACAATTTTTCCCTCTTGCCAAATATCGTGGTTTTTTTCTAGTAAAGAGGGGAATACAATTACCTCGATTTTATCCAAACCATTTTCCAATTCAACAAAAAGCATCGGCTGGTTCTTTTTGGTTATTATCTTCTTAGCTTTGTTAACCACGCCACCTACTTTGACAGTTTGGTCTGATTTCTGCTGGGGGATATCTTTAAAAGGCACCGTGCTGACGGCCAAAAATTCTTTATATTCTTCTAGCGGGTTTTCGGAAACATATAGACCCAACAGCTCCTTTTCCCAGGCCAATCTTTCTTTCTTAGTGGCCGGCTCTACTGGTTCCAGCTTGAGACTGGGAGCGGCCTGGCTATTAGATCCCAAGCTACCGAACAAATCAGTCTGCCCGGCAGCATTAGCCTTGCCGGTAGATTTAATATATTCCAAAATCCTGTCCATGTTGGCCAGCACCTGCTTTCTTTCTTCTAACTGGTCGAGAGCACCGCTCATAGCCAAGCTTTCCAACGATTTTTTATTTAAACCAGTAGAACTAGTTCGCTTCAGAAAATCATTAAAATTGGCAAATTTCCCGCCCACCTTACGCTCTTCAATTAGCTGTTCAATAATGTTGTTGCCAAGATTTTTGATGGCACTAAAAGCAAAGCGGATGTTTTTAGTCTCGGGTACCACTGCAAAAGTATCGAAACTTTCATTGATATCCGGCGGTAACACTTCTAAACCCATTTGCTCGCACTCGGTAATCTCAATTGCTACACGGTCAGTGTTTTCTTGATCGGCAGTCAGAAGGGCAGCCATGAATTCGGTCGGGTATTTGGCCTTGAGGTAAGCGGTCTGGTAAGCGATCATGGCGTAGCAAGCAGCGTGCGATCTATTAAAGCCGTAACCGGCAAAAGGTTCGATAAAAGTGAATATTGCTTGAGCTGTTTTACGGTTGATCTCATTAGCGACACAACCGTCGATAAATTTTTTCTTTTGTTCCAGTAGCAGTTTTTTAATCTTCTTTCCCACCGCTTTGCGGAGAACATCAGCTTCGGCTAAAGTAAAACCAGCCAAATCCCGACCGATTTGCATTACTTGCTCCTGGTAGATGGCCACCCCGTATGTGTTCTCCAGAATTGGTTTAAGTTTGGGATGGATATAATGTGCTTTTTTCTTACCGTGTTTACCAGCGATGTAGTCAGGAATCCAATCCATCGGCCCGGGGCGGAAGAGAGCTACCATCGCGATTAAATCCTCAAATTCGGTTGGTTTAAGTTGTTTAAGATAGCGTTTCATCCCCGCTGATTCAAATTGGAAGACGCCGGTTGTTTGTCCTTTTTGAAAAAGTTCGTACGCTTTTTTATCATCAAGAGGAATAGTTTGAATATCAATATTAATTTTTTTCACCTTATCAATAATACGCAGAGCATTTTGGATAATAGTGAGATTTTTCAAGCCGAGAAAGTCCATTTTTAGTAAACCGAGATCTTCTACCGCGTGCATCTCGTATTGAGTAATGGTTGATTGATCGTCTTGACTGGCATGTTGGAGAGGAATATAAGTATCGAGTTCTTCGGGAGAGATCACTGTCCCACAAGCGTGAGTGGAGGCGTGGCGAGCGACACCTTCCAATTTTTTTGAGTAATCGATGAGCTTTTTAGCTTGTGGATCGCTGTTGTATAATTCTCGTAACTCTGGTTCGGCGCGCAGAGCTTCCTCCAAAGTGTTAAACATGGGGATCAATTTAGCGATCTTGTCACAGTAATCATAAGGGAAGCCCAGAGCTCGGCCACAATCGCGAACAGCAGCGCGGGCGGCCATAGTCCCAAAAGTAATAATTTGCGCAACTTTATTTTTACCGTATTTATTTTTGGCGTATTCAATTACTTCGTCGCGGCGGACGTCAGCGAAATCAAGGTCGATATCAGGCATACTGATTCGTTCTGGGTTGAGAAAGCGTTCGAAAAGAAGATTGTATTTAATGGGGTCAACGTCAGTAATATTTAATAAGTAGGATACTAAACTACCGCCAGCACTACCTCGACCGGGACCAACAACGATTCCCTCACCTTTAGCCCAATTAACTAAGTCTTGAACTATCAAAAAGTAGGAAGAGAAATTGGTTTTGGCAATGACTGATAACTCATAATTTAAACGTTCGTTTATCTCCTTTTCCTCCTTCGAGAGGGGGTTAGCTGGGTCTTTAATTTTATATCTTCGATCTAGACCTTTAAAACATAGTCCACGCAAATAATCATCAGTCGTTCCCTTTCCCGGAACTGGGAAAAGAGGAAGTTTACTTTCTCCTAGCTTGATTTCCAGGTTGCATTGCTCAGCGATTTTAAGAGTGTTCTCAGTCGCTTGCGGGAAATCTTGAAAACTAGTAATCATATCTTGGGGGTCGCGCAGAGAAAAGTCAGTCCCGATCATTGATAGCCTATTCTCGTCAGTAACGGTTCGTTGAGTTTGGATACACATCAAGACGTCATGGACTTTATCGTCATCGGCATTGAGATAATGAGTATCGTTGGTAGCTACCAGAGGAGTATTGGTTTTTTGAGCTAAATTAGCAATGGCCTCGTTAGCTGTTTTTTGTTTGGAGATGTTGGGGTGGTTTTGGATCTCGAGATAAAAATTTTCTCGGCCAAAGATATTCTGGTACCTCTTAATAGCTTCTTGTGCTTTTGAAAGTTGGCCGCTGAGAATAGCGACTGGTATTTCACCTTGCAGACAAGCGGAGAGAGCAATTAAACCCTCGTTATGTTTTTCGAGCAGTTTAAAATCTACGCGTGGTTTATAATAAAAACCTTCGAGGTGGGCCTTGGTAGTTAATTTTAGGAGATTCCGGTAACCAATTTCGTTTTTAGCCAGAAGCACGATGTGATATGGGCTGATATCCAACTTGGGTCTCTTTTGGGTGTGACCGTGACGGGCGATATAAGCCTCAACTCCAATAATCGGCTTGATGCCCAACTCTTTTGCTTTTTGATAAAATTCGATTGTCCCATACATCGTGCCGTGGTCGGTGAGAGCGAGAGATTTCAGACCCTGTTCTTTGGTTTTATTTAAGAGCTCGTCTATTTTGGCGAGTCCGTCAAGGAGAGAATAATGACTGTGGACATGTAGATGGACAAACATATTAAAATTTGGTTTTTGATTTAGCGGAAACATACCACTACTGCGGGATTCGTGAATGTCCCGCTGGACTTCGGGACAAGTGTTTGCCCACTAGCATTGGTGGGTTTCGAGAATGGCCGGGAGCGAAGAAACCGATAATTAGTTTTTCTCAATCCTCAATTTACTTCTCTTTTTTCGGCTTTCGAAGTAGAGCACGCCACCGACAACGATAATAACTACTCCCAAGATAAGCAGAAGGGTAAGTAACACCCAACCGAAGAGAATGTGGGAGGTTTTGACCAGCGCTGATACCACCCAACGACCTGCGCTGGTGCTATCGAGAATAAAGATAATGAAAAAGAATGAAATGGTGCCTAGGGCAGCCCTTTTTAATAGTTTACGGGGAGCATTTATATAATGTCGGAAAAATAAAATTATTTTATCAAAGAAACTCAGCTCTTTCTCCTCTATCTTAGTAAGATCTTTGACAGCCTGATGGTAGGCAGAAAGTATTTCCTTGATATCTGTTATTTTAATATCAGCGGCTACCTCTAGGGATAATTTTTTATAGACATCACGAGCTAGTTGAAGAGCTTCATAATCAGAAAAGACGCCACGGGCGTTGTGTATGCGCTGGTCAGTGGTTTTCCCCGGGAAGTTTCTTCTTTTTAAAACCTCGTCAAAGATTTTTTCTGTTTCGATTACTGCCATCGCTGCGCCACCTTTGTCTTTTTCGTTGACGTAAGCCTCAACTTTTTCCCAATTAAGAGTCGGTTGTTTGAGGATTTTTTCCTCTTTTCTCTTTTCCATATTAAATTTTACCTTACATAGACTATAGTTATTTTATGACATAGAATCAAGGGCTCTTTTGGTATTTTACTTACGACACCACAAACAAAAAACTCTGCTGGGTAGCAGAGTTTCATTTTATGAGTTCTAGCCTTTCCCGTCTGACTTTAGTTCCTTGGCTGCTCGCTGAGCTTTTTCTTTTAGCTCATCAACCTTTTCCGCCGCTTCGCCTTTTACTTTCTCCATTTTTTCCAGGGCTTCCTTCTTCATAGCTAAACCTTTTTGCTTGGCTTCTTCAGCTTTGGCCTTAAGTTGCTTTCTGGTCTCTTCACCAGACTGAGGCGCATAGAGCAGGGCGACCCCGGCGCCAACTAAGGCTCCCAGAATTACGCCAGTCAGAAAACCTCCGGCACAATTACATCTATTCATATTTTTATATTTAATTTATTTCTTTTTGTCGGTAAAAATCTTTGCAGCCGAGCGAACATTCTTGATCACCTGAGAAAAAGAAGCCACCGGCTTGAGAATACCATTATTAATGCTGTCGATAGTTTGCATCAGCGAAGAAACTGTATTGCTGGTGGAATCAACCACCGGATCAATTTTTTCCAATTTTTTATTGACATCCTCGACTGTTTTTTTGGACTCTTGCACTACTTTAGCCAGTGCGTAGATTAGGTAGCAGATAAAAGCTGATACCCCAACTACGGAAATGGCGATTGCTCCGAGGAGGAGGTCAGTACTGTTGTCAATCATGATTTTTAGTGATTTATTTTAGTTTTTGTTATTCGAAAACGCACCATAAACAATCCTATTTCTTTTTCATTATAGCATATTTCTCTATCTTTGTTAATAGTGTTTTTCCGCTAATTTTGTGTTATATTAGACACAAAATTTACCATCAGGTAATAATTTAAAGATGAACCAAAATCAAGGAAATCTTACCCCCGAGGAAATCCGTCAACAGAGGGTTGAAGCAGAAAAAGCCAAAATTGCCAAAGATTACGAACGTAAGCTTTTTGTGATCAAACACAAGAAAAAAGCAATGGCTTGGTTGAAGATGATTGGCCTAGCTTTATTGGTGGCCGGAATAATAGCTGGATTAACTACTATCACGGTTAGGATAGTGCAATTCTTCAGTGATGGTGAGAAACCTGAACCAGAGGTGGTACAAGTAATAGATGAAACAGAAAAACCGCCAGCTGATTTTGCAGTTAAAATGACAGAAATTAAGCTGCTCCAACCGGTGGAGGGGACGACTACTTATGATGTCATGGCTAGAATTGTCAATGAAAATTCTGATTGGGGAGTAAGCGAATTGGATTATACTTTCATTCTCAAAGATCGTTTTGACAAAGTGGTAGCGGAGAAGAAAGGGAGTTCTTACGTTTTGCCGAATCAGAGTAAACACTTGATCGAAGTAGGAATTAATACGGAGAGAATTGCGCAAAAGGTGGAATTGAAGATAAAAATGGAACAGATCCAAAAATTAAAGCAATTCACCCTGCCAAATATGAAAGTAGTTGATAAAAGTTATCAAGTCGTTAACAAAAAAGGTAAAGTCTTGGGCGATGTTCTCAATGATAGCCCTTATTCTTTCAATGAAGTTGAAGTGGGAGTTATTTTATTTGATAGCGCTGGGGAAATAATCGGACTGAATTTTACTAATATCAATTCGTTCGGAGCTGGTACTAAACGGTCATTTGCTGCTGGTTGGAGTGAAGAAATTACTGGAGAGGTGACTCAGATTTATATTGAACCACAAATCAATATTTATAGTTCGGATGTGTTTATGAGTAGTTATGGCTTGGGCCAGAGTTTAGATTATTAGTATCTCATCTTGCTTAGGGCGAGCGGTTCTCCACTGATAGTAAAATTATGATTCAAATTACTAAACTAATAAAAAAGTTGGACTGGTTGCTAGTGGCAGCTGTCGTTTTGTTGATCAGTTTGAGTATGGTGCTGATATATAGCACCTCGGGATCCACCACCGGCGAGTTTGATTTCTCCAATCTAAAAAAACAAATAATTTTTGCCGTTGTTGGCTTACTGTTTTTTATCCTAGCCTCTGTTTTTGATTACCAATTATTCAAAAATTATGCCTATCCTCTTTATGTCGCAATGATGTTGGTGTTAGTGGGGGTGTTGTTGTTTGGCACGGAGATCCGTGGCACCAAAGGCTGGTTTACTTTCGGCTCTTTCCAGATCCAGCCGGCGGAGATAGCCAAGGTAGTTTTGTTAATTATCCTCGCTCGTTACTTTGCTAGCATCACGGGCAAGATGAATACTCTCCGCTACGTTGTTATTTCTGGACTTATCACACTGATTCCAGCAGGCTTGATTATTTTGCAACCGGATTTTGGCTCGGCTTTAGTGCTAATTTTTTTATGGCTGGCCATGCTTCTTATTTCTGGCATTAAACGAATTTATGTAGCCGCCTTAAGCGGAGGCGGTTTTGCTATCGGGTGGATTTTGTGGAAATTTATTTTTAAGGATTACCAAAAAGAAAGAATCCTCACGTTTTTAAACCCAACCCGAGATCCACTTGGTTCTGGTTACAACATCATTCAATCTAAAATAGCTGTCGGCTCAGGGGGATGGTTAGGCAAAGGCTTAGGTTATGGCTCGCAAAGCCAGCTCAAGTTTCTCCCGGCGCAGCAGACTGATTTTATTTTTGCTGTCTTAGCGGAAGAGCTAGGACTTTTGGGAGCATCACTGTTGTTGACTTTATTTTGTTTTCTATTACTGCGAATGATATTAATTGTTCGGCGAGCCCGTGATGACTTTGGTCTAATGTTAGGGGTGGGAGCCATCTTAATATTTCTCTTCCAAGTTATTGTAAACGTGGGGATGAATGTAGGTCTTTTACCGGTTACTGGTATCCCCTTACCATTGGTAAGCTATGGCGGTAGTTCACTTATTAGTATGTTAATATTAGTTGGAATATTGCAAAGCGTAGCTATCAGAAGTAAGAAATTGAAGTTTTGAGTGATAATAATAGCCTTAAATATTATTACTTTTACCCATTTGTTGATAACTACGGACAAAATGTCTTGAAAAACTCTCCAGCTCTAGTAGAATTGAGGATTGATATTTCACGAGCAGTGGAAACCAAACTTTTAGCTTCAATAAAAAGTGAATAATCTAAAATAAATGTCAGATTTACAAATAAAAGCCACGGTTAGAGAAGAGGTTGGTAAAGGGTTAGTAGGGCTGAGGGCGGCCAACCAAATTCCGGGGATTTTTTATGGTGCCAAAAGCAAACCAGTTTCACTATCAGTTGGGTATTTGCCTTTTAAAGAAGTTTTTCAGGAAGCAGGGGAAAATACGATAATTGATTTGGATGTCGATGGCCAGAAGAAAAAAGTACTAGTGAAAGAAGTGCAATATCATCCTACTACTAGCAATTTTATTCACATCGACTTTTTTGAAGTAGATGTCACCAAGAAAATTACGGCGGCCATTCCGTTGGAATTTACCGGTGAATCCAAGGCGGTTAAAGATAAGGGCGGTGTGTTGGTGAAAAGTATTGACGAATTAGAAGTAGAATGTCTGCCAGCTGATTTGCCCAAGAATATCACGGTTGATATTAGCTCACTTAATACCTTTGATGATGTTATCAAGATAGGTGATTTAGATATATCAGCCGCTGTCAGTGTCTCGCTGGATAAAAAGAATGTTATTGCTACCGTCACCCCACCGCGGTCGGAGGAAGAATTGGATGAGCTGGATGAGGAAGTCAAGGGAGATGTTGAAGATGTTGAAGGCGTCAAGAAAGAAGAACCAGCCGAGGGCGAAGAAGGGGCTGAAGAAGGTGTTGCTGACAAACCGACCGAGGAGAAGCCAGTCGAGGAAGCCAAGAGCGCTGATGACAAAAAGAAAAAATAATTTATATTTTTTACAATTATGGTTAAAAAGTCTATTACTAAGATAAAGGAAGCAGAAAACAAAGCCGAGAAGACTGTGGCCGAAGCCGAGAAGGCAGTGACCAACGATGTTGTGGCCGAAAAAAGGAAGTGGGAGAAAGAATTAGAAAGAATAAAAGAAGCCGAAGAAGTTAATTTGGTCAAAAAACTAGAAGTTGCCAAGAGGGAAGCCACCAGCCTAAAAAAGGAACGAGAATCAGAAATTAGCGGTAAAATATCAGCCGTAGAAGATAAGGCCAAAACCAACGTGGACAAAGCTGTTCAACTCTTGGTTGACAAGATGCTGGCAGTTTAAGATCGCGGTTTGTAAGTAGCCGTGTTTTTTTGTAAGTAAGATCGTAAAAATATTACCATGGCAGTCGCCGAAGTAAAAAAAATAGGCATCGTTGCCCATAAGAAAGACAAAGAAAAAGTCGTCGACTTTTTGTATGGCACGGGTCTCTTAGAGGTGACTAATTGGCAGGGTAAGGCAGTTAAGGTAGAAGCAGCTGAGTCTGAAGAAGATGCCAGCCAACTGGAATATAAGTTATCAAAGTCTCAGTTCGCGATTGGCTTTCTAGAAGAATATAAAGATGAGGAGAAGGTAAAATTAGTTGATAAACTAATTAGTGCTAAGCTACCAATGTCAGCTAGTAAAGTAGAAAGAATCGCTAAAGAATTTCCGATTGATAAAGTAGTGGATCGTTGTAACGAGTTGGAAGAAGAGATCAACCAGAAGCAGTCGGGAATCGATAGCTCAACCGAAGAAAAGGAACTCCTAGAGAAGTGGGTGAGTTTGGATGTGAAAGTTGCTGAAGCTCGCGAGACCAAGACTACCAAGGCTATTTTTGGGATGGTAGATAGTGAGCAATATTTAGCTTTCATTCGTGAGCTGGAAAAGAAGGTAACCCAAGTTGATATCCGAAAAGTGACTAATGATGAACAGCAGAATTATGTTTTGGTGATTTTTAATAAGAATTTTGAGCGGGAAGTTAGCAAAATTTTGTTCAAATATGGGCTGGAGAAAGTGAGTTTACCTTCCGCCGATAAGACTCCCCGTGAACTGTTGGAAGATTTGTCAGAACGCAACCGAGCTCACCGCAAAGACATTAAGAAGCTAAAGTCTGAAGCGAAGAAACTGGCTAAAAAATACTTAGCGGAGCTCAAAGTATTATTCGATCATATCACTTGGCAGGTTGATAAGACCGCCGTTCAGAAAGATTTTAAAGAGACTAATAGCACATTCATAGTAACTGGTTGGATGAGGAAAGATGATATTAAGCGGGTGAAGATAGGATTAGAGAAGATCACAACTAACTTTGTTATCGAAGAGATGGAGCTAGAAAAAGGCGAGGAGGCTCCCGTGATTATCCGGAATTCTTCCTTTATGCGACCGTTTGAAGCGGTGACTAGTATTTATGGCTTACCTAAGTCTTCAGAAGTGGATCCAACCCCTTTCTTATCAATATTTTTTATAATCTTTTTTGGTTTGTGCCTGACTGATGCTGGCTATGGTTTAGTTTTGATGGTTCTGACCTATTTAGCAATTAAAGTTCTCAAGATCCCCAAGGAAAATCAGCGACTACTGCGACTTTTGATGTATGGCGGGTTTGTTACTTTCATTATTGGTGCTTTGACTGGTGGCTGGTTTGGTCTAGTTTTAGATGAGCTGCCAGCCAGTTTGGGTTGGTTGAGTAAAGGTCTGATAGCGATTAGACTGATTAATCCGATCGAAAATCCAATCGTGATGCTGGGACTGTCGTTCGCCTTAGGTTATATCCACATTATCTATGGCATTGCGATTGATATGTGGTGGAAGATCAAAAATGGCGATGTTAAGGATGGTATTTTAGATAGTGGCACCTGGATTTATTTTTTGTTGGCTATGGGTTTCTATGGCGCAACGGCAGCTGGCGTCCTACCCGAGAGTCTGAAGTCGGTTTCATTGTATCTATTGTTAGCCGGTGTAGTGGTATTAATATTGACTCAAGGACGTAAGCAGAAGAATCCGATTATGAAGTTGCTGGCGGGTGTTGGTAGTTTGTATGGCTTAGTGGGATATATGAGTGATATTCTGTCCTACTCGCGCTTGCTGGCCTTGGGATTAGCAACGGGTGTAATCGCCATGGTGATAAACTTGATCGCCGTGATGTTCAAAGATATGGTGCCAGTATTTGGCTGGGTACTGATGGTGCTGATTATTATTGGTGGTCACATTTTCAATATTGTGATTAATGTGTTGGGTGCTTATATTCACTCCGGACGATTGCAGTTTGTGGAATTTTTCCCCAAGTTTTTCCAAGGGGGCGGTAAGATTTTCCGACCATTCAAGCGGGTGAGTAAGTATGTGGATTTGAAGTCATGAGTGATTACACCGTCCCATCATATAACAGAAGATTGTCAGCTTTTTTTCTTGATGGTGGCTTGTTGGTCTTGTTGTGCCATCCCGCTGTGGTTATTCTAGCTATTTTCGAAGTTATTGTGTCTAAACCTAGGATCCTGGAAAATATTCCAACGCCGTTGTTGATCCTGAGTATATTAGTGGTTGCAACTGTAGCAAATGGTTACTTTCTTTTCCGTGATGGGATGAAGAAGGGGAGTTTCGGTAAAAGGAAGATGGGGTTAATGGTAATTGATGAGAAGACTAATCGGCCTTGTAGTTACGGGAAATCGTTTTTACGTAATCTGTTTTTACTGATGTTTCTCAGAGCTGATGGGATACTATTCCGCTGGACTAAGGATAGAAGGAGATTGTCGGATATGATTGCGGGGACAAGGGTGATCAATAGTGAAGAATTTATTAATTTAAATAATAATTAAGGAATAAAAGTATGATCGGAATTGCACTTGCAATCTGCGGCGCGGCTCTAGCAGTCGGGCTAGCGGGAACTGGTTCAGCTATTGGGATGGGTATCGCCGGCCAAGCCGCTTCTGGCGTGGTATCAGAAGAGCCAGAAAAATTTGGTAAAGTACTTCTGATGGAAGCTTTGCCTGGTACTCAGGGTATTTATGGGTTCTTAGGAGGATTCTGGGTGATTATGAAGTTGGGCTTGCTTTCCGGAGCAGCTCCACTTGATGCGGCTACTGGTTGGCAGTTCTTGTTTGCTTGTCTGCCGATTGCCATCGCTGGTCTTTCTTCGGGAATCTTCCAGGGTAAGGTATCAGCGGCTGGTATTGGCATTATTGCTAAGAAGCCAGACGAGTCTGGTAAGGGTATTATCCTTTCCGCTATGGTTGAGACTTACGCTGTGTTGGGTCTACTCGCCACGATCCTTTTGATCAATGGCATTCAGTTAGAAGGTTAATTCTAGTCAGTTCGGCTAGTCGTCTTAGTATATCTAGAAAACATGTCAGATTTCCCCAGCCTGCCTGCCGGCAAGCAGGCTGGGGAAATCCAACTCGGCTTCCGGCCTTGCTCTCCCGCCGAAGGCGGGAACCGTGCCTGCAAGGTCTCCAGACAGTTTTCTAAATACACCAAGGCGACTAGCCATCCAATTTTGGAAAAGTTGTAATTATATAAAGAATGGCATTAGAAGATATTACAAAAACAATTACAGAGGAAGCTCAGGCAGAAGCGAAAAAGATCAAATCGGCTGGCGATAAACAGGTGGCTGAGATTGTGACTGAGGGTAAAGAGAAAGTAAAAGCTGAGGAAGTCAAGATCAATCAACGGATTGAGAAAGAAGTGCAGAAGGTCATGGAACGGGTTAAGTTTCAAACCAACATTGCGGAGAGAAATCAATTAGTGGCAGCCAAGCAGAAAATCGTTGGCGAAGTTTTTGCTAAAGTTCTTGAGCAAATGAGTGGTCTCGATGAAAATAAGTACGTTGAGTTTGTTACTGGCCTAGTCAACGGACTACCTGACGTGGCTGAGGGTGAGATTGTACCGGTCGCCGGCAAAGAAGAGTTGACTAAGCGGATTATTGATGGCAGTCAGAAGAGTTTTGCCGTGTCAGCTGATTCTATTCCGGGTGTAGGCGGATTTATTTTTCGCTCGGAGAACATCGAGATCAATAACACCTTTGCTGCCCTGCTAGATGAGAAAAAAGGTGATTGGGAGATCGAAGTCTCCAAGATTTTGTTTGCTTAGTATTCTTTAGATGATGACTAAATCCCAATATTTATACGCTACCGGTCGAATACGTAGCCTAGAAACTAAGCTACTATCCACCAGTGATATGGAGCGCATGATTGATGCCAAGGACGCCACCATGGCTTTTAAGGTCTTTAATGATCTTAGCTATGCGGACGAGCTAGCTGACATCGAGAAGCCAGAGGAATACCAAGCGGTTCTCAATCATGACCTGCAGCAGGTAAAGGATGTCTTAAAGCAAATAACGCCAGATTCTAGGGTGATGGATCTACTCTTTTCTCGCTATGACTATCATAACATCAAGCTTTTTCTCAAGGCTAGGATTTTAGAAAAAGATCTAAGCAAATATGAGTCTAATCTTGGCAATATTGATCCGGAGCGTTTACGAGACTATATTATTAAAGACACCAAAACAGCTATTCCAGCCGAGATTGAGGAGGTGATTCGGGAAGCCAAGAAGGAATTTGATAAGAAGGACGTTGGTGGCTACATAATTGATTCATATATTGACGGAAAGTATTTTGCCAGGTTAAAAGAATTAGCCGAAAAGTTAAATAATAGCTTTACTACCAGTCTAGTCAGGAACTGGATCGATATCGCCAACGTGAAGTTATTTCTGCGTGCCAAGAGATTAGAGTTAGAATTAGAAAAATTCCAGAGCTATTTTATTGCGGGCGGTAATATTTTAGCTTCTAGCTTGGTGAATTATTATGGCAAAGATCTGAAAGAGGCAGTGACGATTTGTTCACGCGGTTTTGAAGACGCGGCAGTAAAAGAGGCGATCAAAGATTATGCCGAAGGTGGCGAGCTGTGGAAAATGGAAAAAGCTTTCGAGAACTATGAGATTAAGTTTATTCAGCAGGCCAAATACATTGCCTACGGACCAGAGATTGTATTGGCCTATTATTTGGCGAAGAAAAACGCCGTGCGCAACGTACGTTTGATTTTTACGGGCAAGTTAAATGATTTGCCTAGCGGTGAGATTAAAGAACGTGTCAGAGAAATATACTAAAATGGAACACAAAATTGGTATAATCGGCAGTCACGAAGAAATACTCGGATTTAAAACCTTGGGTCTGGTGCCTTTGGCCGTGCGCAAGAAAGAAGAAGTTATTACCAAGCTTGATGAGTGCATTGAGAAGAAAGAATACGCGGTGATTTTTGTTGTCGAAAACTGGGCCGAGCAGGTAGAAGAAGAATTACTCGAACGCTCACGGGGTGCTTTGCCAGCCGTGGTGACAATCCCGGGTTATGCTGGCAGCAAAGGCATGGGCGAGAAGAAACTACGCAAGATTGTGGAACAAGCGGTAGGTAGTGATATATTATTTAAAGACTAGCCATTTATTACTTTATCATAACCACTTTGCTGGCAGTAAGCTTTTTTAGAAGGAAACTTGCGATGTCCGCCTGCCTGCCGGTAGGCAAGGCTCAGCGATTATGACAAAGTAATAAAAATATATAAACAACTAATTCATTATTAAGAAATGAACGAAGATACAAAACAAGCAGAGACAAATCCTGACCAAGGAATTATTACTAAAGTTTCTGGTCCATTAGTCGTTGCCAAAGGCATGAGTGAGGCCAAGATGTATGAGGTGGTCAAGGTGAGTGAAGAAAAGCTCATTGGTGAGATCATTGAGCTGGAAGGTGACCGCGCTTCTATCCAGGTATATGAAGAGACGGGCGGTCTTGGACCGGGTGACCCAGTTTATCGAACTGGCAGTCCACTATCAGTAGAATTGGCTCCAGGATTGATGGAATCTCTTTATGATGGTATCCAGCGACCACTGAACTTAATTCAAGAAAAAGCGGGCGACTTTATCACGCGTGGTATTGAAGTGCCAGCGATTGATCGCGATAAGAAATGGGGATTCAAACCGGTGGTGAAGGTTGGCGATGAGGTAGTTCAAGGCGACACTCTAGGGACAGTTGATGAGACCACTCTAGTTGAACACCGGATCATGGTGCCTAAGGGGGCAGTGGGCAAGATCAAGGAAATAAAGAGTGGCGAATTTACAGTCGAGGAGACAGTAGCCGTAATTGCGGGCGAAGATGGTCAGGATGTTGAGGTTATGATGCTGCAAAAATGGCCGATTCGTGAACCGCGACCGGTAGCTTCTAAGTTAGTTCCGACCGAGCCCCTGATTACTGGTCAACGCGTAGTAGATACTTTCTTCCCAATCGTAAAGGGTGGTGTGGGTTGTGTGCCGGGACCGTTTGGCGCGGGCAAAACAGTAATTCAGCATCAATTTGCCAAGTGGGCCGATGCGGACATTGTGATCTTTATTGGTTGCGGCGAGCGTGGTAACGAAATGACAGATGTGTTGATGGAATTCCCGGAACTTAAAGATCCTCGCTCCGGTGAACCACTAATGAAACGAACAGTTCTAATTGCTAATACTTCTAATATGCCAGTGGCGGCGCGTGAAGCTTCGGTTTACACTGGTATTACTTTGGCCGAATATTATCGGGACATGGGTTACAAAGTAGAGCTGACAGCTGATTCGACTTCTCGTTGGGCGGAAGCGCTACGAGAAATCTCGGGACGACTAGAAGAAATGCCCGGCGAAGAAGGTTATCCAGCCTACTTAGGTTCGCGGACGGCAAGTTTTTACGAACGAGCGGGCAAAGTACGGTGCCTGGGTGGTGAGAAGCGGGAAGGATCACTCAGTGTCATCGGTGCTGTTTCTCCTCCAGGTGGTGACTTGTCCGAACCGGTGACACAGAATACTCTACGCGTGACCAAAGTATTTTGGGGGTTAGATGATGATCTAGCTAACCGACGACATTTCCCGGCTATTAATTGGTTGAATAGTTATTCACTATATTTGGAAGATGTTAATGACTACATGAAAAAAGAAGCGGGCAAAGATTGGCCCGAGATGCGTGGTCAGGCGATGCAAATTCTTCAAGAAGAAGCCAGTCTGGAAGAAATCGTTCGCTTGGTGGGTATCGAAGCCTTGTCTCCGAAAGAACAGTTGTTACTTGATACCGCCAAGGCTATTCGCGAAGATTATCTGCAGCAGGACGCTTTTGATGACGTTGATTCCTACGCTTCGCTGAAAAAGCAATACTGGTTGCTTAAAGCGATCATGACTTTTCACAACAAAGGTACGGAAGCAATTGAGAAGGGCGCTGAGCTTAAGAGTCTACAAGAATTACCGATCAAAGAAAAAATTGCTCGGGCGCGATTTATTCCTGAGGAAAAATTGGCCGAAATAGAAAAATTGGTTGATGAGGTAATGAAGGGGATTGAGGGTGTAGCGAAAAACTAGGTTATAGGTGTTAGGCATTAGGTTTTAGGTTAAATAAATTTTGAAAAATATATGTTAAAAGAGTACAAGACTATTAAAGAAATTGCTGGCCCGTTGATGATTGTAGAGAAAATTGCCGACGTTAAGTACGACGAGCTAGTAGAAATCGAAATGTCTACGGGCGAAAAGCGTCGTGGTCGGGTTCTAGAGGTCACCGACGAGTTTGCCGCTATTCAAGTTTTTGAGGGCACTCGAGGGCTGGGTACCAAAGGCGTAAAGGCCAAATTCCTCGGACGGGGGATTGAGCTGCCGGTTTCTAAAGAAATGCTGGGTCGAGTTTTTGATGGTTCTGGCCGACCAAAGGATGATGGCCCGGAGATTGTCCCGGATCAGAAGAAGGACATTGCGGGCGCGCCGATCAATCCTTACGCCCGTGATTTTCCTAACGATTTTATTCAGACGGGCATTTCCACTATTGATGGTATGAATACTCTCGTGCGTGGTCAGAAACTGCCGATTTTCTCGGGCGCTGGCTTGCCTCACTCGGAAGTAGCGGCGCAGATTGCCCGTCAAGCTAAGGTGGTCGGTGAAGGGGGTCAAGAAGACGATGCACCGTTTGCCGTGGTTTTCGCGGCGATGGGCATTACCTTTGAAGAGTCTGAGTATTTTATTAATCAGTTCAAAGAAACGGGCGCGATTGAGCGAGCGGTAATGTATATGAACTTGGCTGATGACCCAGTGGTCGAGCGTATTATTTTGCCACGCTTGGCTTTAACTTGCGCAGAATATCTAGCCTTCGAGCTTAATATGCACGTTTTGGTAATTCTCACTGATCTCACTAATTATTGCGAAGCGCTGCGAGAAATCTCTGCTTCTCGTAAAGAGGTTCCTGGCCGTCGTGGTTATCCGGGATATCTTTATACCGATCTCTCAACTCTCTACGAACGAGCTGGCCGAATAAAAGGGAAAACTGGTTCAATTACACAGATTCCAATTTTGACTATGCCCGAAGACGACAAGACTCATCCAATCCCCGATCTTACTGGCTATATCACTGAGGGACAGATTATCTTGTCTCGGGAACTACATCGTAAAGGTATCTATCCTAGCATCGATGTATTACCTTCATTGTCGCGATTGTCACAAAAGGTGATGAGTAAAAGAACGCGTGAAGATCATTCTGGTGTGGCTAATCAGCTGTTCTCTTCTTATGCTCGTGGTAAAGAAGCTAAGGAGCTAGCGGTGATTTTAGGTGAAGCGGCTCTCTCCGAGGCTGATAAGAAATTTGCCCAACTAGCCGATGAATTTGAAGATAAATTTGTCCGGCAGGCGCATGATGAAAATCGCAGTCTGGAAGAGACATTGAACCTGGGTTGGGAATTGATTAATATTTTGCCTAAGTCTGAAATGAAGAAAGTGAAACCAGAGCAGATCGAGAAGTATTTGCCGAGGAAGGAAGAGCCAAAATAATCAGCGCGATTAGAATATATAAATGGCCAAAAAATTAAACGTCAATCCAACTCGCATGGAGCTCTTGCGACTCAAGAAACGAGTCAAGACGGCCAAGCGGGGATATAAATTACTCAAAGAAAAGCGTGATGGGCTGATGAAACAGTTCATGGCGATTATTCGTGAGGCCAAGGGAATGCGTGAGCAAGTAGAAGGCAAGATGCCGGAAGCGCTCAAGAGCTTTCTTTTTGCCTCGGCTGATATGCGACCAGAAGCACTCGAGGAATCGCTAGCTATGCCTTCACAAAAGGTGTCACTGGAGTCTGAGATCAAAAACGTCATGAGTGTCAACGTGCCGCAGTTTACTTTCAAACAAGAAGGCAAGTTTCTTTGCTATAGTTTATCTTCAACTAGCTCGCAGCTAGATGATTCGCTACGAACTTTTTCTGATTCATTGCAGGATATGATCAAGCTAGCGGAGATCGAGCATTCAGCTGCTTTGTTGGCGGAAGAAATTGAAAAAACCCGCCGCCGCGTAAACGCTCTCGAATACGTAATGATCCCAGACCTGGAAACAACGGTGCGATTTATTACTCTCAAGCTGGGTGAGCAGGAAAGAGCCGGTATTGCGATGGTGATGAGAGTTAAGGAGATGATTAAGGATCAGTAACAGTAAATCCCAATTAACAATTTTCAAATTCCAAACAATATACAAATTCCAATAACCAAACTATAATAGAAAAGTGTTTGGTTTTTTGTTTATTGTAGTTTGTTTGTTATTTGTGATTCGTAATTTGGAATTTATAAAAATGCCCATCCCGCAAATATTCTACAATATCGGTTACGCTGTTTGCCACCAACTTCCGCACCGAACTTTCCATGTCCACGATCAAGCGTTGCCTTTATGTTCACGCTGCACTGGGATTTATCTCGGCATGTTTTTGACGTTTGCGTTTTATTTTGTCTGGTATTGGTTGCGTGGCCGGCGACCTACTATTCCGCCCGCCTTACCAATCATTGTCATGTCGGCTTTATTTTTTCTGGCTATGCCCTTCAATGCTATCTCACCCCACTTTGGTGTACCAACGCACAACATCGCCCGACTCATCACTGGAATATTATTTGGTTTTTCCGTCCCTTTGTTTTTGCTGCCAGTCTTCAACGATAGTCCACGCGGGAAAAATAGCGAGGAAAGGATCATCAAAACGGGTGAGTATTTATTTTTATTTTCCGTAGTGATTTTAGTCACGGCACTAATAATTATCGAGAACGTTCTCACTCTCTATTTCGCCGCCTACGCCTCAACAACTGGCTTAATTATTTTTGCCAGTTTTCTTAACGCCACAGTCGTGAAAGAGATTTTTGAGCATTACCAGAAATTTCTCCGTAATTACTGGTATGTAGCAATGGGAGTTATGCTAGCGGCGGGAGAGTTTACTATTCTCTTTCTCAGCCGCACTTATATCGAGCAGCAACTATTACCGTAAATATATATGCCAGACAAATACGTATTCCGAAAATATACTCCGCTGTACCAGAAATATTTTGCGCAGGAGCGGAAGTTACTAAAAGATGTTCTTGGCGAGAGCGCCAATATCGAACACGTTGGTTCTACCGCTGTGCCTGGCTTAGGTGGCAAAGAAATTGTTGATATTTTGCTTGGTGTCTCCCGCAGCGGGATAGAGACAGCTAAAACAAAACTTGAAAAGGCTGACTATGAATTTCGCCCGCAGGCTAGCACGCCGGAGAGATTATTTTTCCGCCGAGATTATGTTGCTGGCCAACAAAAAAGGCGAGTTCATCTTCATCTAGTAGAGCGGGTTGGGTCAGAATGGCAACAGTTTATATTTTTCCGTGATTATTTGCGGGAAAATCCCATCGCGGTCGAGGAATATATCAAAATCAAAAAAGAAGCGGTGAAAATGGCCGGCGGGGATGGGAAGAAATATCGGGAGCATAAAGAAGAATTTATCGTCAATGTGTTGCAGAAAATTTAGTCAGACGTTCGCCAAACAAAAAAAGCCCACTTTCCCAGTGGACTTTTTTGTTAACTAAGCGTTCTTAGTAAGAACTTATATCACCCAAGCCACCAGCGATTGATCCAGTTAGAATCAAGATATAATAAACACCGCAGCAAAGGCAATAGCAGAGCATGGGGATTAGTCCCAGTAGTAAACAGACTTTACCGAATTTTTTCACTTCTTCGTTGTTTTTGCCTTTGGACATGTAGATGGCTCCAAAGATGATGCCGAAGATGCCGACCACAAAAGACAAAATGTAGAACAATACCTTCGGTTCTGGTATTGTCTCTGCTTGTGGTGCCGGCGGAGTGGCCGGAGCCTCTGGGGCGGGGTTGACTGGAGCGGGTGCGCCAGCGTTGGTTGTTTCTGCCATTTTTATGTGTTATTTTTTATACTCTGGTTTTAGATTTTCCTCGTGAAAGCGACGTTGTTGATCTGGAACCGCGGCAATTTCTCGAGCTGCCTGGTCAAGTAGGTAAGTACCAACAGTTTCTTTTTCGGTACCGTCAAATCCCTCATCAACAGCCGCCGTCATTTCCATTAAGCTTTCCGCTGCTTCTATAATTCTACTCCGGCTTAATCTAATTTGTCCCAGCAAAAAAGCACCATGTTTTTTCATACGTCCTCGAGCTTTATCTTCCTTTTCTCTAAGAACAGCCAAGGCTTTTAACATTTGCTCCCCTGTTTCACCCAAAGAACCTTGTTTTTGTAAGGTTTCCAGTCTTTCTTCCATCCCGTGAGCGTAGTTATTTATCGCTATCCTGAGAGCATTATCTAGTCTTTCGTAGGAACCAATTTTTCCCGGCTGAAAGCTCTTTTCTAATTCATGTTGCACCTCAACGATGGGCTTAGGAACCTCAGCTAATTTTTGTCCCAACTCAGCCGCCCCTTTTCTTCTTTCCACCCTTTCTGGATCTTGATTTTTTTCTGCTAGAATATCTAGATATAATTCCTGAGCCTGCGCTGCTAGCTCAGGATGTGTTTTTAAATTCTTTCCCGCTGGACTATTAATACTCTCTTCTACCTTCTCAGGTTTAAATATCCTACCTTCATCCAAAAACTCTCTTTGCGAAGGACAAACAAACGGCATCCAGCCTTTTACTGTATCTCGCTCTAAGCTGACTTCAATACTTTCACCTTCTGGTTCAGCGCTTTCAGTTTCTCTCGAAGGATTCATGGGGGGATTTTCGGACATTCTATACTAATTATGCTAATAAAAACACTGAACTTCCTTGCTCTTTTGACATTATACACTAGAATGGTGGAAAAATTAATTAATCCTTATCCACATAAGTTATTTATTAATTAAACTGGCTGTGGTATAATCTTATGGAATTTGTGACTAGATAGTAATAAGTAAATAAAAAAATATGGTTAGTGACATTAAAAAGGTTGAACCCAAGATAGAAAAAGCAGTCAAAGATAATTGGCTCAAGAAGCTTGGCCGTAAACTAAAAACAGACCGTAAGACCCAGATTATTTTTATCGTGGTAGTTGCCGTATTAGCAGCTGGATCAGTTTTAGGTTACTATGCTGTCTCTGATGGAAATCTTAAATTCACCGATTTACAAAAAAGGGAAAAAACGGAAGATGACAGTGGCATGAAAGCTCGTCGGCTCGATGGCGTGATGGTAGAAAGTGCCGAGGCAGATAACTGGCCGGTGGCTGTAATGATTGAAAATATTACTACTGTCCGACCACAGTCAGGTTTATCAGATGCCAACGTAGTATACGAGGCTTTAGCGGAAGGTGGTATTGCTCGTTTTATGGCAATATTTGACAAAGGTGGCACTGCAGCCAAAATTGGCCCGGTGCGTTCCGCTCGCTCATATTATCTGGAATGGTTGTCAGAGTATGATGCTCTCTATGTTTTTAGCGGTGCTTATCCACCAGTTCTGTCAGCTGTTGAGGGCTTAGAGATTAAGAATATTAATGCGATGTATTCTGGCTCCCAGTATTACTGGCGTGATAATGAAGCTTCGGCTCCACACAATATGTTTACCAATGCGGAAAAGTTGAGCTTTGCTTTGCGTGATCAGGAGCTAGATCAGAAAAAAGCGAGCTTCAAATCCTGGAAATTCGAAGATGAAGTTGAGAAAGCCGATCGATTTGCCGGTGAGCAGGAAATCAAAATTGATTTTTCCAGTGATGGCTACAAAGTTGTCTATAAATACGATCGTGAATCTAACACTTATTTACGGTATAATCCTGAGGGAGCGGAACACACCGATCGCAATACTGGCAAGCAAATAGCTCCGAAAAATATAGTGGTAATACGCGTACCTAATAAAGTTATTGATGATCAAGGTCGTCTGGAAATGGACGTTCACGGCGAAGGAGAAGCAGTTATGTTTGCCAACGGTGAAGCTACCAAGGGCACTTGGAAAAAGAAAGATCGCACTGATCGAACAGTTTTCTATGATGAAGGTGGTAAAGAATATAGCTTAGTACGAGGGCAGACTTGGGTAGAAGTAGTGCCACCGGAGCGGAGCGTAACGTATTAGTTGGTAAGTTGTAGTGAGTAGATCGTAGTCAATTAAAAGACATTCTTTGGTGCTCGCCCTGCTTGGTGGGCACTATTTGTCAGCGAAATATATGCACGAATTAAAAAAACAAGACCCGGAGATCTATAATCTTATCCAGCAAGAAACAGCCCGGCAAAATGATGGTTTAGAGATGATTCCGTCAGAAAACCATACTTCGCCCGCGGTACTGGAAGCCTTAGGTTCACGTCTTACCGATAAATACTCAGAAGGATATCCAGGGATACGTTATTATGGTGGATGTGATATTGTTGACCAGGTAGAAAATCTAGCTCGCCAGCGCGCTTGTGAACTTTTTGGCTGCGATCATGCTAATGTACAGCCTTATTCTGGCTCACCCGCCAACATGGCAGTATATTTTGCTTTGGCTGATCCAGGCGATACGATCATGGGATTGAAATTGTTTCATGGTGGGCACATGACCCACGGTCTGAAAGTCAATTTTTCAGCTAAATATTACAATAGTGTACAATATAGCGCACGCCAAGATGGCTATCTGGATATAGATAATATGCGAGAGTTGGCCCGTAAGCATAAGCCCAAAGTTATCATTGTTGGGGGGACAGCTTATCCACGGATATATGAGTGGGATAAATACAAAGTGATTGCCGATGAGGTGGGGGCATATCTTCTCGCTGATATTAGTCATATAGCTGCTTTGGTGATTGGCAATGTACATCCCAATCCTATCGGAGTAGCTGATGTGGTGACTTCTACGACGCACAAGACTTTACGTGGTCCGCGGGGAGCGATGATCCTCTGCAACGGCCAGCCAGCAAAACCTTTGCGACCAGCCGAGCGAACCAAAGAAAATATTCCCACTTTAATTGATCGAGCAATTATTCCCGGACTGCAAGGTGGACCGCATAATCATCAAACAGGTGCGATCGCGGTGGCACTCAAAGAAGCGATGCAGCCGGAATTTAAAGAATATGCCCAGCAGGTAGTAAAAAATGCAGCGGTGTTAGCGGGGGAGTTGTTGAAAAAAGATTTTGACTTGATAACCGGCGGCACCGACAATCACCTAATTTTAATTGATATGAGTAATAAGAAAATTAGTGGCCAGCAAGCGGAGAAAGCTTTGGGTGAAGCGGGGATTACGGTTAATAAAAATACGATTCCTTTTGATAAACGTAAGCCGTTTGATCCTTCGGGAATTCGTCTAGGTACGCCAGCCTTGACAACGCGGGGAATGAAAGAGGGGGAAATGAAAACTATAGCCGGTTGGATTGATGGAGTTATCAGAAATATTAGTGATGGTAAAAAGATTGCCGCGATCAGGCAAGAGGTTTTAGAATTGACTAAAGAATTTCCTATCAGTATGTAGCGGAATAGATTGAAAAAGTTATTCTAAACGGCTAAGATTAAGTGTAGCCGTTTTTAATTATCCGCATGAACTACCGACAAACAACTGAATATCTTTTTGGCCTGCAGCGCTTTGGCAGTAAGCTGGATTTAATCAATATCACTAAGTTGTTGGAGCTGGTAGGCAATCCGCAGCGCCAGTTCAAGTCTGTCCATGTTGGCGGCACCAGTGGGAAATTTTCGGTGGTGCAAATGACGGCCGCTATTTTGCAGGCGAGTGGTTATAAAGTCGGGACATTTATTTCACCTCATTTGTCGCGATATACGGAAAGATTTTGTATTAACGGGAAAGAAATTGACGAGACTGCGGTCATCAAATTAACAAGTCAGCTAAAAGTAGCCGCTGACAAAATGGTCGCGCTACCAGATTTTCGTCACCCGACGTTTTTTGAGATGTCGACCGCGCTGGCGTTTTTATATTTTGCCCAGCAGGAGATTGATGTGGCGGTGGTAGAAGTGGGGATGGGGGGACGATTGGATGCGACTAATGTCTTAGAGCCACTGGTGTCGGTGATCACACACGTGGACTTGGAACACACGCATGTATTGGGGGAGACAATCGAGGCGATAGCAGGCGAGAAGGCAGGGATTGTAAAAAAGGGAGGAATATTGGTGACGGGGGAGCGAAATGAGCAAACCCTAAATGTTTTTCGCAAAGCTTGTTGGCAGCGAGAGGCCGATTTTTTGGCTTTAGATAACGATTTTACGGTTAAGATTGGGAGGCAAGATCTGGCCGGGCAGGAATTTTCGTTAAAATTTAATGAGCAACGGTATAATTTGTCTACGCCGCTATTGGGTAATGTACAAATAAAAAATGCTGCACTGGCAGTGGTGACCGCTTTGGTTTTACGTGATAAGAATTATAAAATTTCTGAGGTAGCAATCAAAGCTGGTCTCAAAGCAGTAAAATGTCCCGGCCGATTAGAAATAGCCCAAAAAAATCCTTACGTTGTTTTTGATTGTGCCAAAGATCCGGGGGCGATATTAGAATTAAGTAAAACAATCGAGCATTTTTTTTATTTTAGTAGGTTGATTTTAGTAATGGCGGTATCTGATGATAAGAATATCAAACAAATGGCAAAAAATATTGCGCCGCTGGCAGATTTGGTAATAGCAACCAGACATGGAGTCAAAGAGCGGGCGCTTGATCCCAGAATCATCCAAAAAGAGTTTATTGTCTGCGGTGTTGACTCAATTGTTGCCGATGATGTCAAAATGGCAGTTGCCGAATCGTTAGATCAAGCTAACGTGGATGATCTTATCCTTGTGACTGGTTCTGTATTTACCGTTGGAGAGGCGCGGGATGTTTGGTATGATGAGGTAAGGTCGAAATAATAATTTTCATGCAAAGATATCTCGACATAGTCGCCAATATCCTTAAAAATGGCCATAAAAAAGAGGATCGTACCGGTACGGGCACGATTGCGATTGCCGGAGCAATGTTCCAGCACGAGATGGCCGACGGGTTTCCATTATTGACGACCAAAAAAGTACCTTACCGCTTGGTAGCCAGCGAACTCGAGTTTTTCATCAGGGGAATCAGCGACAAAAAATGGCTCCAGGAGCGAGATAATCACATCTGGGATGAATGGTGTACGCCGGAGAAGGTGCCTTACGCCCACGACGAAGAAACAAAGCAGAAAATGCTTAAGGAAAGAGATCTCGGCCCTATCTACGGTTGGCAGTGGCGACATTTTGGCGCGGAGTATAAAGGCCATGATAAAGATTATACCGGCCAGGGAGTAGACCAGTTAGCTCGAATAATCCGGGAGCTCAAAGAGAAACCACACAGTCGTCAGATGCTAGTGCTAGCTTGGAATCCAATGGATGTAGAGAAGGTTGTACCACCATTTTGCCACTATGGCTGGCAAGTAACGGTAATGGATGGCAAACTTAACCTTTTCTGGAATCAACGGTCAGTGGACGTGGCGCTTGGCTTACCGTTTAATATTGCTAGTTATGCGACACTTTTACATTTATTATGCTTAGAGACAGGCTACGAAGAAGGAAGGCTAACTGGATTTTTAGCAGATACCCATATTTATCTAAATCAGATTGAAGGACTAAAAAAGCAGCTCCAACGGGATCCGAATAAATATGCTCTGTCGCAGCTCAAGACTGAAAACTTCAAATCCATATTTGACTGGGAGTACACTGATTCAAGGGTTGAGGGCTATGAGAGTTATCCAGGCATTAAATTTCCTATCGCAGTTTAGAGATTTGGAGTTTAGTATTATTATTTTTGCAGCTGTGAGTGTTTGAGGAGTCATCCCGGTTCTACCGGGAGGGCGACGAGTTTCACAGCCAGAAAAAGAATAACGCCAACCCTCCACCAAACCTGTAAAAGTTTATCACAAATTAACTATTCACCATGATCGCTTTAATCTGTGCCGTTGCTGAAAATAATTGTATCGGCCTTAAAGGCAAACTTCCCTGGAATATCCCCGCTGATCTTAAACACTTTCAGGATATTACTGATGGCCAGGTAGTGATTATGGGCGACGTGACCTATGAATCTATTATTGGCTATATTGGCAAGCCGCTACCGAATCGGCGCAACGTTGTTTTGTCTTTTGATAAAAACTATCAGGATAAAGTTCCAGCCGAAGTTGAGGTTTATCATAGTATTGAAGATGCGCTTAAGGCTCATGAGAGCGACGATGTCTTTTTTTGCGGTGGCGCTAGTATTTATAAACAAAGCATTGAACTGGCCGACACACTTTATATTACTCACGTTCACCAAACAGTAGACGGGGACACTTTTTTCCCCGAAATCGATCCCAAAAAATGGCAGGAAATTGAACGGGAAGATCACGAGAAATTCTCCTTTGTGGTTTATAAGCGTAAATAACTATGGGCACAACCAAAACACAATACTATCACCTTTCCGCGGAGGATGTATTCAAACAACTACAGAGTAGTCGAGAGGGACTATCTGCTAGTGAAGTAGCTAAGAGAGCAGTTGAGTATGGCTCTAATACTTTACCGAAAGAGAAGCCACCCACTTGGCTGGCTTTATTACTGTCGCAGTTTAAAGGGATTTTGATATATATATTGCTGGTAGCGGCGGGAATAAATTTTGGTTTAGTTTGTCGCGAGCACAATGGCTTGACATTTGGCCTGTCTGAGCAAGCTGATACTTATATTATTTTGTTAGCAGTTTTAGTTAACGTTATAATCGGTTTTGTTCAGGAAGGACGAGCCCAGAAATCACTACAGGCGTTGGAGAAAATCATTACCTTAAAAGCGCGAGTTGTCAGAGACGGCCGAGAACAGATGATTGACGCTAAGGAATTAGTACCTGGCGATATCATTATCATAGCAGCCGGCGATAAAGTGCCAGCCGACGCCCGACTATTTGAAGTAGAAAAACTGGCGATAAACGAAGCGCCTCTGACCGGAGAAAGTGCACCGGAGGATAAGGTGACAGATGAACTGAAAAAAGATTTAAGTTTGGGCGATCAGGCGAATATGATATTTACCGGGACGACTATTACTAAGGGTCAAGGAGTGGCTGTGGTTGTAGAAATTGGAGAAAAAACGGAAATTGGGCACATCGCTAAGCTTCTCAAAGAAACGAAAGACGAAGAAACGCCGCTACAACAAAAGCTGAATGTTTTTTCCAAGAATATCGGATTAGTCATTTTAGGGGTTACGATTTTACTGGTGATAATCGGGTATTTGCAGGGAGATCCTTTTATTGAGATATTCACTGTCTCGGTGGCGGTGGCCGTCTCAGCTTTACCAGAGGGGCTAGCAGTGGCCGTGACCGTTATTTTGGCAGTGGGGATGAGGCGTATTTTGGGACAAAAGGCTCTGGTTAGAAAGTTAGCCGCCGCGGAAACTTTAGGCTCGACGACAGTTATTTGTACTGATAAAACTGGGACATTAACTGAAGGCAATATGCGAGTAACTAATTTAATAACTTGGAGTAAAGATTTTGACATTGGCCATACCGAAAAAGAACATCGTGATGAGAAAAATGAGGAGCTAATTTTTGCCCTGCATGCGGGTATGCTAAATAATGATGCCCGCATAGATAATCCAGATGATAATTTGGAAAAATGGGTTATCTCTGGCAACTTAACGGAACGAGCGTTGCTCTCAGCAGCTATTCAAGCTGGCATAGATTACAAGCAGGAAAGAGCCAAATATCCCCGTTTAGATTCAGTCCCTTTCGACTCCTCAATTAAGTATATGGCGACCTTGCATAAGCTCAGTGAGGAGCAAAATATTGTTTATTTCAAAGGTGCCTCGGAAAAGGTTCTGGCTCGTTGTCAAAAGATTAGAGTAGGTAACCAAACAGAAATATTTGACGAGGAAAAAAAGAAAAAATTCCAAGAAAAATTTATTGCTTTAAGCGGCAAAGGTCTCAGAGTAATAGCAATCGCTTATCAGAAGGTGGATCGAGAGCAGCAGAAATTAACGGACGTTGATTTGAATGAGCTGGTTTTTATCGGCTTCTTTGGCATCAAAGATCCCCTGCGTTCTACCTCCAAAGAGACCGTTCATCTTTGTCAAAAAGCAGGCATTAAGATCGTGATGATTACGGGAGATCATAAGCTGACTGCTCAGGCGATTGCCCAGGATTTAAAGTTGCCAGCTCAGGAGGAAAATATTTTAGAGGGAGAGGATCTTGATAAAATGAGCGATGATCAGCTGAAAGAAATTGTGGACAAAATTTCTGTCTACGCGCGGGTAAGTCCAGAGCATAAGTTGCGTATTGTCCAAGCCTGGTTCAAAAGGGGTGAAGTAGTGGCGATGACCGGCGACGGAATTAATGATTCGCCAGCTTTGAAGGCGGCTGATATTGGGGTGGCTTTAGGGTCGGGGACACAAGTGGCCAAAGAAACAGCTGAGATGGTTATCCTCGATGATCATTTTAAAAGTATTGTCGGCGCTGTTAAAGAGGGTCGGGGAATATTCGATAACATCAAAAAAACCGTCCTGTATTTAATTTCGGACTCTTTTTCTGAGGTGATATTGGTTATTGGCACCATGATCTTGGGACTGCCTTTGCCACTTACGGCCGCTCAGATTTTGTGGATTAATTTGGTGAATGATACCCTGCCCAGTTTATCTTTGACTCAAGAGCCCCGAGAGAAGGAAATTATGGATGAACCACCCCGCGGTCGGAAGGCAAAAATATTAGACAAGGAGATGAAAATATTAGTGGCTATTGCTAGTGGCGTTAATGGTTTAATGAATATTGTCCTCTTTGTCTGTTTTTATAAATTTACCGGAGATATTGTTTTAGCTCGGACAGTTGTTTTTGCGGCTTTAGGCGTTGATTCTTTAGTCTATATCTTTAGTGTCCGCTCACTACGGCATTCAGTTTTAAAGTTTAATCCGTTTTCTAATAAATATTTAATTGGTGCATTGATTATAAGCTTTGGGTTTTTATTGGCTGCTATCTATTGGCCCTTCATGCAGCAGATTATGAAGACTAAATCTCTCGGTCTATTCGAGTGGGTGATAGTAGCGAGTATGAGTATCGTGGTTGTATCTTTGATCGAGCTAGTTAAGTATGTTTTCTTGCGTCGGGGGAACAGAGCGGTTAAAAATTAAATGTCCAGCGCTCATCAGAAAATTATCGTATTTGATGTTACAACGCAGTGTAATTTAGATTGCGCTTTCTGTTTTGGACCGGAGAGTGGTGAGGATGAACCCACCAATCAAGAGGCGAAAGAAATTATTAAGCAAGTTGCTGCTAGCGGAGCTGATAAAATTGTTTTCACGGGCGGAGAGCCACTACTGCGGAAAGATATTTTTGAACTGGTAGAATATGCTAGTCAACAAGGTCTGTATACTATATTACATACCAATGGGTTGCTATTTGATGAGGTTGTTCTAGAAAGGTTACGGGGTCGGCTTGATCAGATAAATTTACCCCTAGATGGAGCGGATGTGAGAGCCAACGATAGCCAACGAGGCGCTGGTCATTTTAAAAAAGTGTTATCGTCCTTGAAGTTGTTAAAGGACGAGAATATTTTGGTGGTAATCTCTAGTGTGGCTACAGCTAGGAATCAATCATTTCTACCAGCTGTTGGAAGAGTCTTGCAAAATCTAGCTGGTCAAGATAAAGCGCGAATAGATAAATGGCGGGTTTTCCAGTTCAGATCTGAGGGAAAAGCAGTCGAGGCAGAAAAGCAGTTGCAAATATCTAAAGCAGATTTTGCTGGTCTGATTGCAAAAATTACTAGTCAGAAGTATCCATTTTCGGTACAGTTCATTACCAGTAATGATGAAGAATTTTATAGTTCGTATAAATTAATATAAGGACAATATTATGAAATTTTCTGGGCGAAAAGTTTTATTTCTTGTTTTGTTTATTGTGCTCGGGTCGGTTGCTTTGCAGATCCCGCTGGTAAATATTGTGGGATCAGCGAGAAAGTTTACGGTGCTAGAATTATTCGGGCCATCAGCCGGCATGTTAGCTGGGCCGGTAGTCGGCACTATTTCTGTACTAGCCGTGAAGATTATTAGTGCTTTGATAACTGGAGCTTCATTTGATGTGGCCAGTATGTTACTACTTCTGACCATGCCGTTAGCTGCTCTCTATTTTGGTTCTAAATCTAAGTTGGTCGCGGTTATCCCTGTTGTTTGTATGACTTTATTTATTATGCATCCAATTGGACGCGAAGTTTGGTATTTCTCACTTTATTGGTTGATCCCTATTTTGGGAGTATTCAAGAAAAAATTTCTCATTCTTAATAGTTTGGGATCCACCTTCACTGCTCACGCAGTTGGCTCGACCGTCTTTCTTTATGCCTTTGGCCTGCCAGCTGCCGCCTGGGTTGGTTTGATTCCGCAAGTGGCCCTCGAGCGAGGTTTTTTCGCCGTCGGTATTTGGTTTAGTTACCTAGTAATGAATAATGTATTTAATTTACTAGCTAGCAGTTGGTGTTTCCGGTTTATGGGGAAATTGGTTAACGATAAATACGTTTATTTTTTAAAAAGCTAAGTAATGGCTAGCCAAGAGAGACCAGTTGGGGATGTAGCGAAAGACACTCAGGGATCATATGAGAAATATGGCCTAGGAGACGATGAGGATTCATCAGGTATTATTAAGAGATTAGAGCAGGGTGAGCTATCTCCCGAGTTGTTTATTAAGGAACAGGATGAGCTAAAAGGTGTTGCTGGTTTTTCGCAGGTGCTAGAGGTAGCTGGGGCAAAATTATTAGAGAGAGTGCAAGGTGATTATACCCAAGCGAGAAAATTTTTTAGTCTTCGTGGATATAATGCTGAGCAGGTAGATAAATTTCGTCGCCTGAAAAATTACGAAGACTTGTTGGCAGCTGGAGCAAAATTACTCACCGATGAGGGAGAAGCAAAATTAGCTCGTTTGTATGAAAATGATGACGCGCCAGTGCCAGTCGGCACATATTTTTTGCGGGCGACCTTTTTTGATCGAGATGGAAATAAAAAGGAGCAAAGAGGGATGGTTGGGCATATATATGAACCTACTACCCAAGCGGTATTAGAAAAAAAAGCTCGAGCAGAAATATCGGCGATGGGTCTGCATAATTTTGGTATGGCGGTGGGTGGTGAAAAGTATCCTCTGGGACAAAAAGTTGACTTTATTATCACTGACGAGCGGGGAACACCAGTGGGAGAACCTTCATATGTAACTGTCGATGGCGCCGGATATCCAGTAAAGCGAAACAAGCAAGAATTTCACCCGGTGTGGTTAGCGGAAATTGCCGAACATGAGAGGGAAAAAAGTCTTACACCCGATGAAAGGTTTAAAGAAGCGATATATAAGTTAGTTTCTGATTTGCCAGCGGAAGCAGTCAAGTACGATAACAAATTATCAGATTTGCTTGGTAATGGTGCCGGTAATCTAAGTATTTATGGTTGGCTGTCACTGTTACGTGGTCTGGCAGATAACAAGGTAATGTCGTATTTGCCAAGTGATGAGGTAGCGATCAAAAAGGCGGAAAAACTAGAAGATGCTTGGAAAATGATGCGTGGCGGAGTTGGTGAATCAGCTGAGGAGGCAGAAGAATTAGTTTATAGAGTTATTGAAAAAATAGTCGGTTAAATATGCAGAATCCCATTTGCCTCTCTACCGGGTCAGTTCACGAATTTGTTCCTGATTTCAACGAACGCATTACTAAAGTTCGGGAATTTAAGCCTGATGGAGTAGAGATATGTTTAGCTCGTCCGACTGAGTTGTTGGGTTTTGAAATTACCAGCGAGAACTTAAAATATTTACTAGGACTGGAATTTGTTTCAATTCATGCCCCAGTTATCGATATCACGTATCGTAATGATGAATTGAGCAGGAAAGTATTGGCCAAAGTCGAGAAGCTATCCCAGCAAATTGGAGCCAGAAATGTTGTTTTCCACCGCAAAGAGATGGAAGATCCTCAAATATTAAATGATTATAATTTTATTGCTTCTCTAGAGAATTTAGATTTTCGTAGTCCGGGTTGTATGCAAAATGTGGCCGAAGTGGAAAAAGAATTGGCTAAAGATAATAATTTAAAGCTCACTTTTGATTTTGCTCATGCCTTTAGCATTGATCCTAATTCAATCTCTAGTTTTGTTAAAGAATTTCGAGACAAAATAGTAGAATTTCACGTTGCCTTTCTCGATCAAGACACCAGCGGACGTCCATCTTACCACTGGTTTCTGTATAAAAACGACAGCGAACAAATTAGGTCATTTTTAAAGTTCTTAGATAACCCTAACATACCGATTGTTATCGAAAGCACGGCTGCTGAGCCAGAAGAGATGAGTTGGCTGGGGGAGGAAATAGAGTATTTAAGAGAGATTTAATCAGCTTCGATAACCAAGACCCGCTCTTTTCCCGCGAAGTCTTTTTTTATTTGCGGATAGCTGGGTGGGAAATATTTTTGGGCTAACTGGACTAGCTTCTTGGTAAATGTCGGGTCGATTTCTAGAAAAATCAGTGCTCCCGGTTTGAGATGTGGTTGTGTCTGGCTTAGTAATTTCTTATATATCTCTACTCCTCCTTCTCTAGCCAGTAGGGCGATCTTAGGCTCAAATAGTCTGATGTCCTTACTGACTCCCCTGGCTGTGTTTTTTAATCTCTCCGGAGTAACATAAGGGAGGTTGGCCACTATAATATCAACTTTTTCTGGCAGGGGTTCAAGCAGGTTACCTTGTAAAAGTGTGACTTGTTTTGGCATTTTGTACTTAGCAACATTAATCTCAGCCACTGCCAAAGCTTCTGCAGAAATATCAACCGCATAGATTTTAGCGACCGGTAGATTCTTTGCCAAGGCCACCGCAATGCATCCCGAACCCGTGCCAATATCGGCAATAATTTTTTGCTGGGTGGTGTCACCATATTTTTCGATAACTGTCTCAACTGACACTTCCGTATCTGGTCGGGGGATTAGCACTCTTTCGTCAACGTGGAAATCCAACCCGTAAAATTCTTTGTGCTTGGTAATATAAGCTATTGGTTCGTGCTTTTGCCGGCGGGTGACTAATTGCCAATATTTTTTCTGTTGTTCAGCCGGCAGTTCTTGATCCAACTGTTCGTACAATTTTTCCTTAGTAACACCAAGCACAAAACACAAAAGCACCTCCGCGTCGAGGGCAGAGGAATCAGAAATTGCCTGAAGAGATTTTAATGCCTTTTGAAGTACCTTTTTAATAGTCATCGTCGTTAATCAAAATAAGGTTAATCATGGTTGGTGAGTGAACCCGGCCCCGATCTGATCGGGGCTAAGGTGAACGAACTAACCATGATTAACCTTGTACCTACCCTACCCAATAAGTATTAACAAACATGGTAATAAAAAGTGCGGAGAGCATGGAGCAGAGAATGATGGTAGCATAATTAAGAGTCTGATTGCGTCCCCACTTGGCCAACAGAATAAAGGCGGGGAAGAGAGCCAACGTAAATCTGCTCATGCTCATAAAAGTGCCGGTGATGGCAGGGATAAGCAAGTAAAGCAGCATATACAATCCGTAAGAACGACGCATGGAAATCAAGACGATGATAGATAAAGCAGCAAAAATTACAAAAAAGAGAAAGTCGAGGGAGTTAGTAAGGTAGAGGGCAAAATTTTCGTGCTGGGGATTGATAAGTATGTTGGAATAGTGCGAGAGGGTGTTCCAAAAATGAGAGAAAGAAATCGAAGTTTGGCGACCCCAGGCGTCTTGAGCAAAGGCAAAAAGATAAGGGTTGTCGAATTTTTGGTAAAGATAATACATGTAAATACCCAATCCACCTGGGATGAGAAGGAGGTTAAGTGAATTAGCTTTGATTTTGAGGGGATTAAATTTGCGTTGTTCTAAATATTCCACCAGTAGAATGCCAAGCATAATGATACCAGCGGGGCGGGTGAGACTGGCTAGCATACCCCAAATAGAGGCAGCATACCATTGTCCCCGCCGGGCGTGGTAAAAACTTGCTACTACCGTGAGTAAGAAAAGTGATTCAGAATAGATGGAAGCCAAAAAAATAGAAGTAGGGAAAATTAACATATACAAAACCGAACGCAAGGCGGTGCGCTGGCTGATTTCTATTTTAACTAAATAATAAAGATAAAAGCAGGTGGCCAGAGTACAAAGGCTGGAAACAATTACTCCAGCCAAGGCGTATTGGTTGTTGGTAATAAAAGAAAAGAGTCGAATTAGTTGGGGGTAAAGGGGGAAAAACACGACACTCGACCATTCTCCAGGAGCGGTCCAATAGTAACCTTTTTCGGCGATGCTAAGGTACCAACCAGAATCCCAACGAGCCCAGTATTGTAAATATGAGGGAATTTTTTCTAGCCAGGTCTGGCCGGCGTCAGTGGACCAACTATAAGCTGGATCATTAGTTAAGCCGAGTCGTCCTTTGGCCAGGAAAGCCATCAGCCAAATAATCAACCGCCAAGCAGTGAATAGACCCAAAATAGATAAAACCTCCCGCCAGTTTATTCGTTGTTTTTTTACCCGCACCTTCACCGGGTGGTGGTCTTTGTGTCGCCTGATCAAATCCATTTTAGTTTTGCGATAGTTTACGTTGTTGATCTTCGGCAGTCAACTTGCCTATCAGTATAGCAAGATTTCCGTCTAACACCTCGGAGATATTTTTGACACTAAACTTGATACGGTGGTCAGTAATACGATCCTGGGGGAAATTATAGGTACGGATTTTTTCACTGCGGTCGCCGGTACCAACTTGAGTATTACGGGCGTCTCCACGTTCCTTTCTTTGTCGTTCCTGTTCTTCAAATAGTAGACGAGAACGTAACACCTTCATCGCTTTATCACGATTTTTATGCTGTGATTTCTCATCCTGGCAGGAGACAACTACGCCGGATGGCTTATGAGTGATTCGGATAGCAGAATCTGTTGTATTGACACTTTGTCCGCCAGGGCCAGAAGAGCGGAATGTATCGATTTCTAGATCTTTGGGATCAATCTCAATATCTACATCCTTGGCTTCCGGTAGCACTGCTACCGTAGCGGCTGAAGTATGGATGCGACCACTTTTTTCTGTTTCTGGTACGCGTTGAACACGATGGACGCCACTTTCATATTTGAGTTGTTTATATGCGTTCTCACCCTTGACGGCAAAAATTATTTCTTTGAACCCACCGATGCCAGTGCGGCTAGAGTTTATCAATTCCAGGTGTAATCTATTTTGTTCAGCGTAACGAGAATACATTCGGTAAAGATTGGCGGCAAAGAGAGCAGCTTCTTCGCCACCCACCCCCGCTCGGATTTCCATAATAACGTTTTTATCATCATTGGGGTCTTGGGGAAGCAGAGTGACTTGTAATTTATCTTCTAATTCTCTTTTTTGTGCCTGTAATCCAGTCAACTCTTCTTCAGCCATAGCTATCAGGTCGTTGTCATTTTCCGAGGAGATGATTTTTTTGTCTTCTTGGATACCCTGGATAATTTCGTGGTACTTTTTGCCCAGATTGTTAATATCTTCTAAAGCAGCCTGGCGCTGAGAGAGTTCTTTTAATTTCTGCGGATCAGAAGAAATCTCAGGTCGATTGAGCTGGTCAGCAATATCTTGGTATTCTTTTTCTAATTTAGCTAATTTCTCTAGCATATATACTATTAAACCACGAAACTATGGTACACAGCAAACAAAAATCAGAGCCGAAAAGCTCCGATTTTATTAAACGCCATTTTAGCTACTTGCCTTTTTTGGTGGCTTTGGCTTTCTTTTTATCCTGCTTTTTGGGTTTAACTAGTTTATCTTTTTCCTTATCAGCCTTTTTCGTTTCCCCTTGGCTCTTTTCGGTGGCTGGTTTTTTCTTAGGCTTCTTAGCAGCACTCATCTTAGCTGCTTTTTCCTGCATTGCTTTGAAGCGGTCTACCCGGCCGGCGGTATCAACATATTTTTGCTTACCAGTATAGAAAGGATGACACAACGAGCAAACTTCCACGTTTATTTTATCAACGGTGGAGCCAGTTTCAAAAGTGTTGCCGCAGGCGCAAGTAACGGTTGTTTTGCCGTATTTGGGGTGAATCTTTGGTTTCATGACATTTTTACATTTATAAAAATACACGTAAAGAAATTGTAATGCTTTTTTAGCGGAGAGGCAAGGGGATTTGCCGCTACTTCACCATCTTCACCATATATTCTCCCCTTAGCCGATACCCAAATTTGCGATAATAATCTCGCACGCCCACACCAGAAATAACAGCGATTTTATCCAGTTTAAATTTTCGCCGGGCGATTTTTTCTGCTTCCTGCACTAGTTTTTTCCCCAATCCAGCGTGTTGCACAGCTCCCTTTTTTTTGGTGGCGACGGGGATCAATTGACCATATGAGTGAACTTCGCGAATCAGAGCCGAACCTTCGAGCACAGGCAAAAAGTGTTTTTGGCCGGAAAAATGTTGCGAAGGAATCCGCAAGCGTAAAAAGGCTAATATTTTGTCATTTTTCACGTCCTCGAAAGATAGAAATATCTCTTTGCCGCCCGAGGCATCATAGTCACGCCGCGTTAGCTTCATATTGCCTGGCTGGTAATCTTGCCCCTTTATTTCTCGACACCGTATGCATCGACACTCCACTTTTACCGTTGCCATCCTTGCTTGTACATCCTGTCGGATATTCGAGATTTTATTGCCGGCGATGATATCAGTGGCCGGGATATCACGTCCTAGTCGCATAATACGAACGTAAGGCGGTATAATCGCTTTGATTTTTACTAGTAAACTGATGAGTTGGTTATTTGCATACGGCTTATATTTACCTTGCTGGTACATTTGAGCCAGCTTAGAGTCCCGCGTAAGTACACAGGGATAAATTTTTAGCATGTCGGGTTGGAAGTCAGAGCTAGAAAATATTTGCTTAAATGTTTTTAAATCTCGCGCTGGTGTGCTGCCGGGCAAATTAGGCATTAAGTGGTAGTTGATTTTGCAGCCAGCGTCTTTGAGGAGTTGGGTAGCTCTAATAGTTTCCGCTATCCCATGTCCGCGTTTGGTTTGACGTAAAATATTATCATCGGTACTTTGTACACCAAGCTCAACCCGCGTCACTCCTAATCGGCGCAGGCGAACAATTTCTGACTCGTCAATCAAGTCCGGTCGAGTTTCGATGGTGATACCAATAATGCGCTGCCGCGCTTTTTCGTTGCGCCTTTTTTCTGCCGCCAAGCAAATATATGTTTTTGGTAGCTCAAAACTTTTAATTTTCCGTAAGGCTGCCTCCGTTTTTGCTTTGGAATTTTTAATTTTCTCCCTTGGTTTACCACCTGCCTGCCGGCCGGCAAGGCTTGTAACTTCAAACTTAAAATCATTACAGGCTTTAAAACACCGCGCCACAAATTGACTTTGATATTTCCCTGGAAGGGAAGAAAAAGATCCACCCAAGATAATAAGTTCAATTTTATTTGTTGAATGACCGGTAATATTCAGCGAATTTAGTCGCGCTGTTACTTGTTTATAGGGCTCAAAGCCAGTCAAAATTGCGCGCATCACGGCTGGCTCATCGGAGAAGTAGCTTTTGGGCATTTTTTTCTCTGTCGGGCAATAAATACACTGACCAGGACAAGGATGGGGTCTGGTTAAGACAGAAATTGACGCAATTCCTGATAAGGTACGTGTTTTTTGTTTTTTCAGTAAGTGTTCTAATTCTGAGCTTGGCGCCACTTTTTTCGCTTTGACTAACTGTCGATAACACTCTAAGATTTCTATATTAGAAGGACAGGCGCCGCCATACTGGGCTGCCCAAGCGTGCTTGATGGACTCAAACGATTTGGTATTGAGTCTAGGGAGCTTAAGGGCTTGTTTTACGATTATTTCTACTGGATTCATGTGGCATTAATATTGTAACTGTTTGTGTTATATATCTTGCGACTAGCTATAGTTACCTCTCTCACCACAGCTCAGCCAGAAGCGGAGCCGGGTTCGATCGGCAACTATAGCTAGTCGCAACCAAACGATAAACTTTCGCCATAATATATCAAGATGCTCAATAAATCTAAGTATAAAAGGCAATTGGAACAAAGTATAGTCCAAACCGTCGAAAAGTCTCTAGTGGGTAGAGATAAAATCGCTATCGCCTTTTCTGGTGGATTAGACAGTTCCTTGTTGGCCAAAGTTTGTCAGAATTTAGGCAAAGATATAACTCTGCTTACTATCGGTTTTCCGGGTGCGAGTGACATTGAGTGGGCCGAGCGGATAGCGGCTGAGCTGGATCTTCCCCTGATAATGAAAGAGCTGGATAAAGAAGATCTGGAAAACGGTATTAAAGAGCTAGCGGATATAATAGATTTTCCCGGTGTGCGGGATTTTGAAATTGCTCTTTCGCTATATATAGTATTTGAATTTACCGCTGAGCAAGGTTTCAAAGTAGTCTTAACAGCTACTGGGCTTGATGCTTTGTTTTGTGGTTTTGAT
>Ga0180009_10000427_pt1 | contig 59527 bp, 60 predicted proteins | sample OS_PC_MetaG_FD_123537 | JGI IMG/M metagenome (GOLD analysis project Ga0180009, IMG submission 123537) | Groundwater microbial communities from the Aspo Hard Rock Laboratory (HRL) deep subsurface site, Sweden - OS_PC_MetaG | ecosystem: Environmental > Aquatic > Deep subsurface > Groundwater... | reverse complement strand
GTCAATCTCTTTCCTGGCTTTTTCCTCAGGTTTCATTCGGTGTTTCCGCCATTAGGAAACTATATCTTGGGGGCTGAAGGTTTTACCAATGATTGCCGGATAGGGATTGTAAAAAAATACAATTTCAATCTTGAGGGTAATCTAACAAATTGGAGGCAAGGAGTCAACGAGTGGATTAAAAGACTAAAAACGGGCGTTGTAAGTCTCCCGCACTGTTTAAAGAATCAGTTCAGCTATCAATTCATCATCTTCTCTTAAATTATATATTCCGCTGTGGGATGGATCTTCAGATTGCGGGTCATGGAGAACTTTAAGATTTCGCCTATCAGGGCTTTCATCTAAAACGTGGTTGCGAACCTCACCTACATTTAGGACGGCAATTTTTGCACGAGCTCCGACACTTAGTTTCGTCGCATAAATCGTTTGCAGCTGAGCAACTTCATTTTCTCTGCCTGAACAGTTAAGCAATTCAAGGCAATTTATTGATAAGTTTTCTTCTCCCAATCTCAACATGAAAGCGGTTGCTTGAATTTGGCCATCTGGGGCATGCGTAGGTTTGCAATATCGGGCAATGTGATGCTGGTCAGGTATTTTATCACCTTTCATTCTGAGATCCAGCTCCACACTCCATAAGGAAGTACCGTTTCCTTGAGAATATCAGCCGTTGCAGTACCGGAAAGGCGAATTTGTTTTTCTGGATGCCTATCATTAGGCTTAAAAATAACAAAGCGAACATCTGCACTTGGCAGAAAATGCACACTAAACACTCGATTCTTCTTTGCCCTCCATGAGATATAGATATTATTATCAGGCGTTAAAGAAATACTTGGGCATTTTAGGTCGGTATATAATTGGAAAAAATTATAAAAATTGCGAAGAGAGCCGAGAACAATCCCTATGCTCATAGGATCGTCTTCTTTTGCATCATTAAATAATGTAAGAAGTCTATCGGCCACTTCCCGACAAGAAATATAGGGCGACGTCCTAAGCTTAAAAATTATCTCTTGCAGTTGCTCTTCTTCGGTCTCAACCAAATCGGCTTGCGTAAATGGATCTTTGACCTTGAAATAACCACTTATTAAATCATCGATGGTCCCTTGGCCGATGGCTGGGGTCAGCGAATAGGGCCTTTTTTGCTGATATTGACCCCTTTCCAAATTCCATGCTCCGGAATATGGTTCCTCTCCTGTGGGGTCCTCGGAAAGAAATCGATTGCCATATGCTGTGCTGGCCTTTCGTGAGGCCACAAGCCATCTATCATAAGTCAGCAAATCAATTTCAGGCATTGTCTTCTCGCTCCCAAAATAATCTTTGAACCTCAGGAGTTGTTAGATCAGTGAATCCTCGTACTATCCATTCATGTGCCATGTCAAACCATCTCAGAATACCTTCTTTGTTCGTTGATTCCCCTATTCCTATCGCCTTCAACTCGAGCACAAATAATGGGGTTTTGTCAATAGTTCGTGTAGCCTGTTTCAGATTAACAATCAAACGTCCGCTTTTTTCCGGTAAAGAAAAGCCTGTATGCCAGGCAATGTTAATAGGATTAGGCAAGAACCGCCCCACTGCTTGCCTCCAAACGAAATCCGAAAATACTTTGGGGAGATCATCAATTGTATTCCATCCCTGACCCTTAGGGATGTGATTGATATAGCTTAGTTCACACTCAATCGGCTTGAATTCGCCAAGTTCAAATTCATTAAAAAAATTTGAAACTGCATTCAGTACACCTTCAAAATTCTTGATGACATGGGGATATCGTGGATAAATATTTTGCCTTCGCCGCCAATTGAAATAAAACCGGTCAAATTGAAACTGTATCAATTGATCGTCTGAATTATTTATAAACCACATTCTTTGAAATGGCAGACCTGTTGTGTTGTCTACGGGCAATTCCCCAGGAACTGCCGCTATCGGCGATGCATGTTGGATATTCGGGTAATCCTTGCGAAATTTACCCCAGAGAAGGCCCACATGGGGGATACGAAGTTTTTCGGGAGTTTGAAATCGAATTCCACAAACAACTTCGTTAACAGGAGGATTCTTATAGCTGGGAAGGATACCTGTTGAAGATGAATTAGAGATTGGGTGTTCCATGAACAGGCCTTTCTTTTTCTCCCCTGATTGTTCTAAAATCTATACGAAATATATAAGAAATTCTCTATCAGGTCAAGCAAGTTCTGACCAGGAATTTTAGAGGACAAAACTTCTAATTGTGTGGAAGGGTTCACCAGGCATTACCCCTCCTTAAAAAATAACCCCGCCCGAGGCCTTGCGGCGAGTCGAACGGGGAGCAATTTTTATTTACATTATCGGCAAGTCAATAAATTTCCAAGCATTTTTGACTTGTTTACTCAAAGGGTTTCACTTCTCCTGCCCTGTTTTTTTCGTCTGTTCATTCAACAACTGCTGCAGGCTGGCAAAGGACTTGGCGGCTGCGGAACTTTCCAGGGCCTTGACCGCAATTTCCTGCACCTTCTGGTTGGCTTTTTCCAGAAACTGGGTGAGGCCGGCAATCTGGGCGCTCTGTTCTTTCACGGTTTTTTCCAGGGACTCGATGCGGGTGGTCAGGACATTCCGTTCGCCGATGAATTCTTTTTTCAGCAATTCTTCCCTGTTTTTGGCTTCCAGATTTAACCTTTCGGTGGTTTCCTTGACGGCCTTGCCGACCGCGGTTTCCAGATCTTTGGGGAAGAGGCTGACTTTCTTCCTGAGCTCGTTTAATTCCTCTTCTTTTTCGGCGATCACCCTTTCCCGTTCTTTCAGTTCACTTTCCATCTGAGATTTTTTCAACTGGATTTCTTTTTCCAGCTTCGCCTTTTCATCTTCAAACTTGTCCTTGGCCAACATCTGCTGGCGCTTGAAGGAATACTCGTACTCCTCCTTTTCCCTCTCTCGCTTTTTCTTTTCCGTTAGGTCTCGCTCTTTGATCTCCGCCTCGTAATCGCTTTTCTCTTTGGCCCACTCGTAACGAAGGTTCTCGATTTCCTGGCTTAATTCTTCCTTCCGGGCTGCCATATCGGCTTCAAACTGCTGGCGTTTCTGACTCTGCGTCTCGATCAAGGCCGCCAGGGTCATGGCTGATTTTTCAATATCATAAAGTTCCTGCAGCTCTTTTTCCTTCAATTCGATGGCTTTCTGAATGGCCTTGAACTTATTGACTTCTTCCTCCATTTTATCGGCAATCTGGGTGAGCATTTTGCCGATTTCGCTCTTTAGGCCGCTGATCTCTTTCCCCACTCCCTCCGAGGAAAGGGAATCGGCCACCTGCACAACTTCTTTGGCTTTCTTCTCTTCGAGTTTCTTTTCCGGTTTCAGTTCGGTTTCTCTCTTTTCTTCCAATAATTTCAGCGCCCCTTGATACGCCTCCATCATCTCCTGCTTCGTGTTGGACATCGATAGCTTTTTCGGTAGTACTTTTTTTTCTTCCATAGTTTAGTCCTTTCTGTTTTTCAAATTTAAATCCCCCCAACCCCCCCTTTTTAAAAGGGGGGCGAGGGGGAGATTTGGGGGGTTTTGGTTTTTTCTGGCATGCTTATCCTCTGGATTATGGATTGGGGAGGATGAAGCTCAATAGAAGTCTAATACTACAGGCGGGGAGAATCAATCGATTTTTTGCGCACGGCAATAGACCTTAGATGCCCCTCTAAGTTTTCCATCCGGGCCAACTGCATTCCTGGATCGGCGAGGTTTTTCAAGCCATCCGGTGAAAGGCAGATCAGGCTTGATCGCTTGAGGAAATCATAAACTCCCAGGGGGGAAGAAAAGCGGGCCGTTCCTCCTGTGGGCAACACATGATTGGGGCCGGCAACATAATCCCCAATGGCTTCGGGAGAAATATGACCCAGGAAGATGGCCCCCGCATTTTCAATCTTGGATAAGAGGCCGAAAGGGTCGGCCACAGCCAGCTCTAAATGTTCCGGGGCCAGGTCATTGGCAATTTTAACCGCCTCAGAAAGATTTTTCACAATGAGGATCGCCCCGAAATTTTTTAGAGCTGGTTCGGCAATTTTCCGGCGGGGCAATACGGAAATTTGCTTGATGATTTCCTGCTGAACCTTCTCGGCGAATCTGCGGGAAAGGCACAGCAGGACAGCAGAGGCCTGCTCATCATGCTCGGCCTGGGAAATGAGGTCAGCCGCCAGAAATGATGGATCGCCGCTGCCATCGGCTATGATCAGAATCTCACTGGGCCCGGCGATGGAATCAATGGCCACTTCCCCGAATACCAACCTTTTCGCCGCGGCGACATAAATATTGCCCGGTCCAACAATCTTATCCACTTGGGGAATGATTTTAGTGCCAAAGGCCATCGCCCCGATGGCCTGAGCTCCTCCGATCTTAAAGACGGCATCGACCCCGGCAATCTGCGCGGCCACCAGGACAGCAGGGTTGATATGACCCTGGGGGGTAGGGCTGGCCATGATGATATTGGAAACTCCGGCCACCTTTGCCGGGATGGCATTCATCAACACGCTTGAAGGGTAGGCCGCTTTTCCTCCGGGAACATAGATGCCAACGGTCTCAACCGGGCGCACGATTTGCCCGAGGACGGTCCCGTCTTCTTCGGCAAAAGACCAGGAGCGGCGATCTTGCAGGGAATGGAATCTTTCGATCCGGACCGCGGCAAATTCCAGGACTCTTTTTTCTTCCCGGCTCAACGCTTTCAGCGCGGCTTGAAATTCCCCCCTGGAGACGCGCAAAGTCTCAGGCGCAGCCGTCCAACCATCATATATTCGGGTGAGTCGGAGGAGAGCCTGATCTCCCTGTTTTTTGACCTGCGCCACAATGTCGCGGACCCGCATTTCCACCTTGGCCAATTCGGCTTCTCCCCTGCGGGAAAACTTTTTTAAAAATTGCGCAAAACCTCTCTCCCCAGAAATGAGGATTCTCATGGTTTTAATCCTTTACCCGGGTGATTTTCGCCCCGAGCTTGGCTAACTTTTTGTCAAGCTTTTCATATCCCCGGTCCAGATGGTAAATGCGGGAGACCTCCGTCGTCCCTTCGGCGGCTAAGCCCGCCAAAACCAAAGAAGCGCTGGCCCGCAAATCCGTAGCCATCACAGGGGCACCGGTGAGGTTGGCCCGCCCACGGACAATTGCATTTGGACCTTCCACCCGGATCTCTGCCCCCATCCGCTTCAATTCACTTACATGCATGAAACGATTCTCAAAAACGGTCTCCGTGATCACGGAAAGTCCACTGGCCAAACACATTAAGACCATGATCTGGGCTTGCATATCCGTAGGAAATCCCGGATAGGGCAGGGTTTTGACATCCACCGCCTTGATATTAACCGGCCCGATGACTTTCACGCCGTCCCCTTCGGCAAATATTTCCAGCCCTGCTTCCCGCAGTTTGGCCACCACGGCCTCCATCTGGGTGAGGTCACAGTTCAGGAGCTTCACGTTGCCTTGCATCATTCCTGCCGCCACCATAAGAGTGCCGGCTTCGATGCGATCGGCCATGATGGCGTGCTCCACTGGCCTTAATTCTTCCACCCCGTCAATAACCACCACATCGGTTCCTATCCCCTGAATCCTGGCCCCCATTTTATTCAAAAAATTGGCCAGATCTACCACTTCGGGCTCACTGGCCGCATTTTCTAAAACGGTCCTTCCTTCAGCCAGGGTCGCAGCCATCATAATATTTTCTGTCCCGGTCACCGTGGAAAGGTCAAAATAGATTTTAGCCCCTTTCAGGCGGTCGGCCCGGGCTTCCACGTATCCATGTTTCAACTCGACTTTTGCTCCCAGAGCTTCGAGGCCTTTGAGGTGCAGATTGATGGGCCGGGCACCGATGGCACAGCCTCCCGGAAGAGAGACGCGGGCACGCTTCCATTTGGCTACCAAGGGACCCAGGACCAAAACCGAAGCCCGCATGGTCTTAACCAGACTGTAGGGGGCCTCGCAGGAATGAACCCCGGCTGCATTCAGGCGTACCGTCCCACTTTCCCCTTCGATCTTGACGCCCATCTGCCGCAGAAGTCTGGCAATGGTTCGAATGTCGGTCAGGGCCGGTACGTTTTGTAACGTATTCCACCCGTCCACCAAAAGAGAGGCCGCAAAAAGCGGCAGGGCAGCGTTCTTCGCCCCGCTGATGGGAATCTGCCCTACCAGGCGATAGCCTCCTTCAATGACCATCTTTTCCATAGACTCCACTCCGGAAGAATGAAATCAATTAGGACGCAGATTTTCGCAGATTAACGCAGAAAAAGATGAAAAGCTATAGGCATTAGGCCTTTTGTACTTCTAATCATGGAAAGCTGCGCCCCAAAAAATTTTGTTACTAAAGATTATGAACCGCGCTTTATTTTTTTCCGCGCCTTGAATACCCGCTTGATCCCTGCCAGATCCGGGATAAAATCGAAGGCATCGAGATCCAGGTTTTCTGCGGCAATCTTTCGAACTTCCGGACCTTGCCCTGCGCCGATCTCGGCCAGGAACCACCCTGCTGGCTGGAGAAACTTTCCCACCCTCGGCAGAGCTCGACGAAAGAAAGCCAAACCGTCTTTTCCCCCGTCCAGTGCTACGCGGGGCTCAAAATCGCGGACCTCTGGCGCCAAAGATACAAAATGGCTCCGCGGAATATACGGGGGGTTGGCCAGGATGAGTGCAAATTGACTCCCTTCCTCCAAAGGATCAAACAGATCTCCCGGTAAAAATTGAATGCGTTCTTGGACTCCATTCTTTAAGGCGTTTTCGCGAGCAATGGCGAGGGCCTTTTCCGAAAGATCCGTGGCCACCAACGAGGCCGATGGAAGCTCCTTTGCCAGGGCGATACTGACCGCGCCGCTGCCTGTACCGATCTCTAAAATGCGCCAACTCCGAGTTAGTCGTTCCGCGTCGACCAATAGTTGCAGAGCTGCCGCAACCAACACTTCGGTCTCCGGACGGGGAACAAGAACGTCCGCAGTGACTTTAAAAGTTAGCGACCAAAATTCGCGCTTGCCGACGATGTAGGCCAAAGGTTCACGCCCTAGCCTCCTTTGGATCAGCTTTTTGAATCGGGCCAGCTCCTTGGGTTGGAGCGGCTGATCGAAATGGGTATAAAGCCCTACCCGGTCCATTCCCAGAGATTCAGCCAGAAGAACTTCGGCATCAAGGCGGGGGGCGGGCAGTCCTTCTTTCTTAAATCTTTCATCGGTCCAGCGGATCAATTTGAGGATCGTCCAAGTGTCCTGGGGCAATGGCCCTTCCTTCTTAATTACCGAGATTTCAGGACCTGGGCCTGAAAATGGGCATTGAGGGCATCCGCCATTTCAGCTAAGTCCCCTTCAAGAACGCTGTCTAAACGGTGCAAGGTGAGGCCCAGGCGATGGTCTGTGATCCGATTCTGCGGGAAGTTATACGTACGCACGCGTTCACTACGATCCCCGCTGCCTACTTGGCTTTTCCGCTCTTCAGAGATTTCGTTGCGCTGTTCTTCCATTAACTGGTCAAGCAGGCGTGCTCGCAACACTTTCAGGGCTTTGGCTTTGTTCTTGTGCTGGGATTTCTCATCCTGGCAAGTAACCACCATGCCCGTGAGGATGTGGGTAATCCGAACGGCCGAGTCCGTTGTGTTCACGCTCTGCCCTCCGGGCCCTGAAGAGCGATAGACGTCGATGCGCAGATCGTTGGGGTTGATCTCCACTTCCACTTCGTCGGCCTCAGGCAAGACGGCGACGGTGACCGCTGAAGTATGGATCCGTCCCGATGATTCGGTCACGGGAACACGCTGAACCCGGTGGACACCGCTTTCATACTTCAAGCGACTGTAAACCTTTTTCCCTTCGATGAGGGCGATGATTTCCTTAAAACCCCCCAATCCTGTAGGATTCTGACTCATCACCTCCACCCGCCAGCGATTCATCTCGGCGAATTTGGCATACATACGAAATAGGTCGGCGGCGAAGAGGGCCGCCTCCTCTCCGCCGGTCCCAGCCCGAATTTCTAAAAAAATGTTCTTGTCGTCTTTCGGATCCTGGGGCAAAAGGAGAGTCTTGATTTCTTCCTCCAAGGCCGCCTGCCGTTCTTTCAAAGACTGCAGCTCCGCTCTGGCCAGTTCCCTCATTTCTTCATCGGATTCCATAAGCAGGTTATGGCTTTCCTCGATTTCTTCCTCGACCTTTTTATAAGCGCGGTAGGTTTCCACCAGTTTGGAGATCCCGGCCCTTTCCCGGGCAAGCTTCTGCATCTCTTTGGGATTCCCTAAAACTTTGGGGTCAGCGAGGAGCTTTTCCAACTCTTCGTAATGATTCTCAACTTCATTCAGTTTTTGGAACATGTCTGCCATTACTTTGGTCGCAGATTTTCGCAGATGTACGCAGAAAAATCTTTTTTCAAATTAATTTGGACACAGATTTCCACGGATAAACGCAGATAACTGTTTTATGTATTTTTTGCATTTAATATCCTGAAAATCTGTGTTCATCTGTGTCCTAAAAATATTTTTATTTAAAGAACCGTTTTCTGCCCGGATTCCAGCCTCAGGGCACCCTGGAGGGCCCGCAGGGCAATTTCGATTTGATCATCCGTGGGGGGCTTGGTGGTCATCCGCTGCAGCCATAGGCCTGGAGCAATGATGATTTTTAAAGCAGGATGGTCTGGCTTTTTCCCGCTGAGTTTGATCACTTCATAGGCCAAACCGGCGATGGGAAAGATGAGGGGAAGCTTAATGCCGATGTAAATCAGGTTGGTCAACCCCTGGCCCAAGGTTGGAAACTTGGGCAGAAAAGGAAAGATGACGGAGAAAAAAACAATACTAATGAAAAACACGATGAGCAGAAAGGCTGTGCCGCAACGGGGGTGGAGAGTGGAATACTTCCGAGCGTTGCCCAGCGTTAATTCCTCCCCCGCCTCGTAAGTATAGATACACTTATGCTCTGCCCCGTGGTACTGGAAAATTCTTTGGATGTCCTGCATGAAAGAGATCAGATAGATATAGCCGATTAAAAAAAGCACCTTGATGATCCCGTCGATCAGATGAAAATAAAGGCTCTCGACCCCAAGATCCTGCTGGAAGAAATAGCCTAAGAATCCCGTTAGGTAGTGGGGAAGAACGATGAAAAAGAGGATCCCGATCCCGAAAGCCGCAGCCATGACCAGGCCCAGCGTCCATGAGCTCAACTTACCTTCTTCCTTTACCCCCCCTTTTTCCCCTTCCAGGGCCTGGCTCGCTGAAAAAGAAAGGGCCTGCAGGCCGTTGATCAGGGTTTCGATGAGAACAACCGAACCTCGAATCAGCGGCCATTTTAAAAATTTATACCGCTGCGCAAGCGAACGCCAGACATCCTCTTTGACCACCACTTCCCCGCTGGGCTTACGCACGGCGATCGCCAGAGCGTTGGGCGCCCTCATCATCACACCTTCGATAACCGCTTGGCCGCCGACAGAAATTTTAGCCATGGCTCTATTTACTTCAGACCGTATTTCTTCTGAAAACGTTCCACTCGCCCGGCGGAATCAATCAGCTTCTGCTTGCCGGTAAAAAAAGGATGGCAGCGGGAACAGATTTCTACGGAAATTTCTTTCTTGATCGATTTGGTGCGAATCTCACTCCCACAAGCGCACTTGATCACGGCATCGACAAATTGGGGATGAATCCCTTTTTTCATTTTACCCTCCTATGGAACCATGAACCATGTACGTTATACGATGTACAGTGTAAATTTTTCGTTATAGTTCATTGTTCCTGGTTCATCGTTCTTCGTTCTTTTTCCTCGCTAACGGCTCATGGAATCCAAAAATTCTTGATTATCCTTGGTCCCTTTCATCTTATCCTGGAGAAATTCCATGGCGTCGATGGAATTCAGGGGCTGGAGAAGTTTGCGCAGAATCCATACCCGGTTGAGCTCATGGGAGGAAAGAAGAAGTTCTTCTTTCCGCGTGCCGGATTTGTTGATGTCGATGGCGGGGAAGATGCGCCGGTCGGCTAATTTCCGGTCCAGGACGATTTCCATGTTGCCCGTCCCTTTGAATTCTTCGAAGATCACCTCGTCCATCCGGCTCCCGGAATCTATTATGGCTGTGGCGATAATGGTGAGGGAGCCTCCTTCTTCCACGTTGCGGGCTGCCCCAAAAAAGCGCTTCGGTCGGTGCAGGGCGTTGGAGTCCACGCCGCCGGAAAGGATCTTGCCGCTGGGGGGGACAACCGTATTATAAGCCCGGGCTAAACGGGTGATGCTGTCGAGAAGGATGACAACGTCTTTCTGGTGTTCGATTAGGCGTTTGGCTTTTTCCAGGACCATTTCGGCCACCTGGACATGCCGCTGGGCGGGTTCGTCAAAGGTCGAGCTGATCACTTCCCCCTGAACCGATCGCTGCATGTCCGTAACTTCCTCCGGGCGCTCATCGATGAGCAGGACAATCAGAACCATATCTTTGTGGTTGACGATTACACTGTTGGCGATGGATTGAAGGATCATCGTTTTGCCGGCGCGCGGGGGGCTGACGATCAAACCGCGCTGCCCCATCCCGATCGGCGTCAGAAGGTCCATAACCCGCATGGACATGTTATTACCCCCGGCCACTTCTAAATTAATCCGGGCGTTGGGGTAGAGGGGAGTGAGGTTATCGAAGAGAATTTTTTCCCTGGCCAAATCCGGCTCTTCGTAATTTACTGCTTCGACTTTTAATAAAGCAAAATAGCGCTCCCCTTCTTTGGGGGGCCGAATCTGACCGGCAATGGTATCTCCGGTGCGTAAGTTAAACCGCCGGATCTGAGAAGGCGAAACATATATATCATCGGGCCCCGGCAAATAATTAAAATCCGGAGAGCGGAGGAACCCGAAACCGTCTGGCAGGGTTTCCAGAACTCCCTCCCCATAAATCAGCCCATTCTTCTCGGTCTGGGCCTGAAGGATGGCAAAAATGAGATCTTGTTTGCGCATCCCGCTGGCACCCTCGACGTTGAGCTGCCGAGCCAACTTATTCAGCTCACTGATCTTCTTTTCTTTCAGATCAATAATATTCATTGCCACTCCTTAAAAAATCATAAGTTCTTAACTATCGCCAATCCCGGCTGCCCAACGAGTGGTTAGAAGTAAAACGCTCTCGCCATTTTCCGCAGACGGAGGTCTTTTGCAGTTGCTGAAAGCAAGAAGGAAGAAAAAGGCTATAGGCTCCCAGACCGAATGAATATCTTTTCCACCGCTTTATTTATGAACCTTTTGAAACCTCTAAAGAGCACATGTGAACCTTGTCGGTTTCCAGAAAGGATTTTGTTGGATTAGAATTCAAGGCAGATTCTTTGATTTTTTTCGGCAATCCCTGCGGAAGGATTATATTCTATTGTAAGAATCGGCCAATTCCTTGTCAAGAAATATTTTTGGCCCTCTTGCTCAAGGCAATGAAGTTCAATTGCCTCCCTCGCGTTTTCCCTCCGGCCCGGTATGAATAAAATGTATCCGTACGGCTGCCTTAAGGGAAATGGCCTTGGCCGTTCCTTTCCACCCCGCATGAACGATGCTCACCGCTTGCTGGACGGGGTCGAAAAGCAGGACGGGTAAACAGTCGGCGGTGAACACACTCAGGGCATATCCCGGTAAACAGGTGATTAAAGCGTCTCCCTCTTGCCGCCAGAGATCTCCCGGTTGCTGGCTCCCCCCGGCAAAAACAACAACCCTGTCCCCGTGGACCTGACGGAGAGCCACCAAGGGGAAATGTTCACCCCTTTCCTGCAAGGAACGACCCCACCAATCTTTTTGGAAACCTTATCCTCCGCCCCCCCTCTCTTCCCAAAGCCATGGACGCTCCCACCCCTTTTTTCCCATTCTTCAATTCGCAGAAATTCCACTTGGCGGATTCCTTTTTTCAGAAAAGGTCTATTCCTTCTAACTCCGGGTTGCCCAGGTTTGGCCCCCCGATTCTTCTCTCGAGGGAAAAAAATCTCCTGCGCCATCCAGTTTTTTCAATAACGCAATGGCTTCTTCCATGTCCCCAGGGAGGGGGGACGAAAAAATCAACTTTTCTCCCGTAACCGGATGAACGAAACCGAGCGCGCCGGCATGAAGAGCCTGCCGCCGCAATTTTTGCAGCCCTTGCCGGAGGAGCAAGGGTTCAATCGCCACCAACCGCTTCCGGCCGCCGTATAAGGGATCGCCAAGGATGGGATGGCCGAGGGAAGAAAGATGAACCCGGATCTGATGGGTTCGTCCAGTCTGCAAGCGGAATTCCGCCAGGCAAAAGTGATGGTAGCGCTCCATGACCTTCCAATGGGTTCGGGCTTCCCTGCCTTTTCTGGGCCGGACAGACATCTTCTGGCGGTGCGTCGGATGACGGCCAATGACGGCCTCAATCTGACCTTCATCCGGAATCTGGCCAAAGATAATGCCAATGTATTTCCGAAGAGGCGTATGTTCCTTGAATTGAGTGGATAAAGCCCGATGCGTAAAATCATCTTTCGCCACCACCAGCACGCCCGAAGTGTCTTTGTCCAAGCGATGGACAATTCCCGGGCGCAGAACCCCACCGATTCCCGAGAGGTCGGGGCAGTGATGGAGAAGGGCATTGACCAGCGTGCCCGAAAAGTTTCCAGCCGCCGGATGGACGACCATGCCTGCAGGTTTGTCCACCACGATGAGATGGCGATCCTCATAGAGAATGGTCAGCGGGATGGGTTCTGCCTGGGTCTCCAGCTTCTGGGGCTTGGGAAGGGTTAGGGTGACCACATCATTTTCCTTCAACCGCATTCCCGCTTTGACCTTCCTTCCCCCCACCTGAACATTTCCTTTCTCGATCAGCCGTTTGATCTGCGTTCGAGAGAGAAGTGTCTTCTTTTGGGAGAGGAAGACATCCAGTCGTTTTAGGGAGTCTCTTGAATTCACGCGTAAGGCGATATTCGGATTCATCCTTGATTGATCAGGAAATGGCGGAGTGCCCGAAAGGGAGACGAAAGACCTTCTTTATTTTTTTCCTCTTTACCAAACTTTTAATTTCCTCCAACTTTTCCCGCGCCGCTTGCTCGCCAGCGCGCAGGCATTCATCCATATGCCCAAAGTCGGACCAATGAATGCCTGATACCTCCGGGGAGATGACCACGTCGGCTTCCTTCAGCTGCAATTGACTTAAGATAAAACGGCTGATCTCGTTCGTTCGCAGAACGATGCCCAGTCCCGTGCTTAAATCCTCCGTGTCTTCCAGCCCCTCCGCCACATCAACCCCAATGACCAGGTCCGCTCCCATTTCTCTGACCGGGCGAACCGGAACGCGGTTGACCCAGCCGCCGTCCACCAGTTCCCGGTTATCGATTCTAACCGGAGGGAGAATTCCCGGGATGGCGCAGCTGGCACTCACCGCCTTGCGCAGAGACCCTTTCCTCAGAACCACTTCCTCGGCTGATTTTAAATCCAAAGCGATGACCGCCAGGGGAATCTGGGTCTGCTGGATTTCCACGTCATCCAGTAAAAAATTGATGTTTTGGGCAAAATTCTCTTCGGAAACAGGCGCTCGTTTGGTCAAGGACTGGCTATAGAAGATTCCCTTTTTGATGAAACTGGCGAAGCGCTGGAAGATTCCTTCATACCTGGCTGATTCTTCAAAGTTGTGAACGTGCAAGAATTCAGGGTTGGTCTTTTTGAATTCTTTGCTTTCTAAGTAGCGGCGGAACCGCTCGATGACAAAATCGCATTTCGGTGACAAGGCATACGCCCCCGCAACCAAAGCTCCCATGGAAGTGCCCGCGAGCAAATCGATGGCGATCCCCTCTCTTTCCAGTGCACAAAGGACTCCCAGGTGAGCCAATCCCCTAGCTCCGCCACCACCCAGGGCAACGCCTATTCTACAGAGTTTAGTCATGCTCTTGGAAACTACTCTCGAGGAGCCTTTTCGGCGATGCGCAGCCTCACCTTGGCCCGCTCCAATGCTTCTATTTCTTTCAGGTATGCCGGGTCATCTTTGGCAAGGGTTTTAAGCCCTTCCTCCGCCCGGGTCCTGGCGGTTTGGGCCCGCTCTACATCGATCTCCTCCGCTGGCTCCGCCGTATCCGTAAGAATAGTCGTTCTTGTGGGGGTGACTTCTGCAAAGCCACGATTAATAGCCAATAAATGAATTTCCTTATCCCTCCGGTAGTGCAATTCCCCGATGCGGAGAGAAGTAAGGAAAGGGGTATGGCCGGGAAGGACTCCAAAATCCCCCTGGCTTCCCGGGATATAGACTTCCTCAACCTTCGAGCTAACTACCAACCCATAGGGGGTAACAATTTCCAAGAGAAAATACTTATCCATGGGAAACCCCTTAGCCTATGGCCCCTAAACGCTCGGCTTTGGCCACGGCATCCTCGATTGTTCCCACCATATAGAAGGCCTGTTCAGGAAGGTGGTCATATTTTCCTTCCACCAGCTCCTTAAATCCCCGGACCGTATCTTTAATTTTCACATAGGCCCCTGGCGCTCCGGTGAATTCTTGGGCTACAAAGAACGGCTGGGAAAGAAATCGTTGAATCTTCCGGGCCCGGGAAACGGTGAGTTTATCTTCTTCAGAAAGCTCATCCATTCCCAGGATCGCGATGATATCTTGAAGGTCCTTGTATTTCTGAAGAATATATTGAACTCTGCGGGCAACCTGGTAATGCTCCTCCCCCAGGATCAACGGATCCAGGATGCGGGAGGTAGAATCCAAGGGGTCCACGGCCGGGTAAATGCCCAACTCGACAATCTGCCGGGAAAGGACGGTAGTGGCGTCTAAATGAGCGAAAGTGGTCGCCGGCGCGGGATCGGTAAGGTCATCTGCCGGTACATAAATTGCCTGGACCGAGGTGATGGATCCACGCTTGGTGGAAGTGATGCGTTCCTGTAATTCTCCCATTTCCGTGGCCAGGGTCGGCTGGTAACCCACGGCGGAAGGCATTCGACCCAAAAGGGCGGAGACTTCCGAGCCGGCCTGGGTGAAGCGAAAGATGTTATCGATGAACAACAGAACATCCTGCCCCTCTTCATCGCGGAAATACTCAGCGGCGGTCAGGGCCGAAAGCCCTACGCGCGCGCGCGCGCCCGGGGGCTCGGTCATCTGCCCATAGATAAGGGCGGTTTTTTCCAGAACCTTCGACTGTTGCATTTCTAACCAAAGGTCATTCCCTTCGCGGGTGCGTTCTCCCACACCGGCAAAGACCGAAAATCCTCCGTGTTCCATGGCCACGTTATGGATCAATTCCATGATGATTACCGTCTTGCCGACCCCGGCTCCCCCGAAGAGTCCGATCTTCCCGCCTTTCAAATAAGGGGCCAGCAGGTCAACCACCTTGATCCCCGTTTCGAATGGTTCCATGGCCGTGGACTGCTCAGAAAAAGGCGGGGCCGGGCGGTGGATCGGGTACCGTAATTTCGTGACTACGGGTCCCATTTCATCCACTGGCATTCCTACCACATTCAAAATCCGGCCTAAAGTCTCCCGGCCCACCGGCATGGTGATCTGCTCGCCGTAATAGGCGGCTTTCATGCCGCGGACCAGCCCATCGGTTGTATCCATGGCCACACAGCGGACAATTTCATCGCCCAAGTGCTGGGCGACCTCTACCACCAAGTTTTCCTCCCGATCATCGATACTGGGGTTGGTAATTTTAACCGCGCCGAAAATTGGGGGTAATTCCACTCCCCTGAATTCAACGTCCACCACGGGCCCGATGATTTGAGCCACTTTCCCAACCTGGATCACTTTTTTCCTCCTGAAAACAAATTATTGGGACGCCGATTTTCGCAGACCCACGCAGATAAAGACTTGAAAAGGCATTAAGCCAATATTACTTTGTCTCTTTTTAGATCCTTATAATCTGCGTTTAACCTGTTAGATAGTAAACATCTAACAGGGTGAATCTGCGTCCAAGAGCTTTTTTCACTTCAGGGCTTCGGCACCGCTGACGATTTCAATCAATTCTTTGGTGATCGCCGCCTGTCTTGCTTTATTGTAAATCAAGGTTAATTTATCGATCATATCCCTGGCGTTATTGGTGGCATTGTCCATGGCTGTCATCCGGGCTCCATACTCGGAGGCCAAGGATTCCAGCAACGCTTGATAGACTTGCACTTCTACATACATGGGGAGAAGCTTATCCAAGATCTCTGCTTCCGAAGGCTCATAAAGGTATTCCCCAGCCGATATCTTCCCCATTCCGGACGGATGGGCCCCGGCGCTGGAGGGTATATCTGGCCCCTCATCGCCAACCTTGGGTTCCACTGGCAAGATCTTCCTTAAAACCACCCGCTGCTGGATGGCCGAACGGAATTCACTGTACAACAGGTAGATACCGTCCACTTGTTGGGCGGCGTAGGTCTGCACCAACTCTTGGCCAATGTTCGCCGCCAGGATAAAATCCACCTTGCCAAAAAAGTTGACGTACTCCCGCCGCATCATCACCTTCCGTTTGCGGAAGTAATCCCGGCCTTTGCGCCCAATGAAAGAGAGGGCCACTTCCTCTGTCTTGGCCTTTTCCTCTTCCAAGAACTTTTCAGCCTTTTGAATGAGGTTCATGTTAAACGCGCCACAGAGGCCGCGGTCGGAAGTGAAAACCACTATCTCGACCCGCTTGGCCTCTCTTCTGGCCAACAAGGGATGAACCTCGGCGGAGGTCCTGGCCGCAAGACGGCTGAGAACTTCGAACATCTTGGTGGCATAGGGCCGGGTGGCCAGGATACTCTCCTGAGCGCGGCGCAGTTTGGCGGTTGCCACCATTTTCATGGCTTTGGTAATCTGCTGCGTGGATCGAACGCTGGTAATCCTTTTCCGAATATCCCGAAGGCTTGCTTTCGCCATAGGTGCTTACTCCACTTTAAACTGGCCCTTGAACTCTTCCAGCACGTCCTTGATCTTCTTTTCGAGTTCAGCATCCAGGGCCTTCTTCTCGCTTATCTCCGTATAAACTTGGGGATAGCGGTTGTCCACGAACGCCGTTAGCTCCTCTTCGTACCGCTGCAGAACGCTTTCGGAGTACATTTCCAGATATCCGTTCGTTCCAGCAAAGATGATTAAAATTTGTTTCTCTACAGGTTGGGGTTTATATTGAGGCTGTTTGAGGATTTCCACTAGCCGGCTTCCCCGGGCTAGCTGCGCCTGGGTAGCCTTGTCCAGATCACTTCCGAATTGGGCGAAGGCAGCCATTTCCCGGTATTGGGCCAAATCGAGGCGTAAACTTCCAGCCACCTGTTTCATGGCTTTTATCTGAGCATTGCCCCCCACCCGGGAGACCGAGAGCCCGACGTTGATTGCCGGTCGAACTCCGGAATAGAAAAGTTCCGATTCCAAATAGATTTGACCGTCCGTGATGGAAATAACATTGGTGGGGATATAAGCCGAGACGTCTCCGGCCTGAGTCTCGATAATTGGCAGAGCGGTCAAGGAGCCTCCACCGCTTTCGTCTTTAAGTTTTGCTGCCCTCTCTAAAAGTCGCGAATGGAGGTAGAAAATATCCCCGGGGAAGGCTTCGCGTCCCGGGGGGCGGCGCAAAAGGAGGGAAAGCTGCCGATAAGCCTGGGCGTGTTTGGAGAGGTCATCGTAAACGCAAAGGGCATGCCTTCCCGAATCCCGAAAGTACTCTCCCATAGAACAGCCAGTATAGGGGGCGATATACTGTAAAGGAGCCGGGTCCGAGGCGGTGGCCGCAATCACTGTGGTGTATTCCATGGCTCCATATTTTCTAAAGAGGTCTACCACTCTCGCGACAGTCGAGCGTTTCTGGCCAATCGCCACATAGAAGCAATAAACCCCTTTGCCTTTCTGGTTGAGAATGGTATCCACGGCCAGAGCCGTCTTGCCCGTCCCGCGGTCTCCGATGATCAATTCCCGCTGACCCCGCCCGATGGGGATCATGGAATCGATAGCCTTCAGGCCTGTCTGCAGCGGCTCTTTCACCGGCATGCGGGCAACAATTCCCGGTGCTTTCTGCTCAATATTACGGAAGTGTTTGGCCTCAACGGCGGGACCCTCATCGAGGGGCTGACCCAAAGAGTTCACCACCCGCCCGATGAGTTCCTCCCCCACGGGTACCTGGGCAATCCGCTTGGTCCGTTTGACCGAGTCCCCTTCCCGGATCAGCGTATCTTCGCCAAAAAGAACGGAACCCACATTATCCTGCTCTAAGTTCAAGACCATGCCATAGACCCCGTGAGGAAACTCCAAAAGCTCCCCGGCCATGACCTGCTCTAAGCCATAAATGTGGGCAATGCCATCCCCTACCGAGAGGATGATTCCCGTTTCCGCCACATCCAACTGGCGGTCGAATCCCTGGATTTGGTTGCGGATGATTTTGCTAATCTCGTCGGCTCTAATCTGTACCGCCATCTTTGCTCATTCCTTGTATAAATTCTCTTTTACTTTTAATAACTGCGTCCTTAGACTTCCATCATAAACGACATTGCCAATTTTGGCCATTACCCCCCCAATCAGGGAGCGATCTTCTTCCACGGAAAGAATGACCTCTTTACCGGTCGAAGCTTCCAACTGACTCTTAATGCTTTGCACCAGGGCGGGGGAGATATCTCCTGCGGTAATTAATGTCGCTCGAACCCGGTTCGCAACCGCATCGGAAAGGCTTTCATAAGACTTGACCACCTCGATAAAATGATCGATCCTTTCCCGGGCGATGAGCAAATCAATAAAACTCACGGTAGATGGAGAAAGGCCGGAGGGCTCGGCGACGGCTCTGAAAATGTCTTTCCTGGTGGCCGCAGGATAGGCTGCACTGAATAAAACCGCCTTGAGTTCCCTGTTTTCTTTCAGCAAGTCGGCTATTGTTTCCAATTCTTTGCCCAGGGCATCATACTTGCCTTCTGGGAGGCCTATCTCTCTAAAAAGGCTCGAGCATATTTTCTGGCGACAGTTAAACGGATCACCTAATTTCTCCCATCTTGCCGACGAATTCTTTGACCAATCGCTCCTGGTCCTGGGGTTGGGTAGTTTCTTGCAAGAGTTTTTCGGCGAACTCCAAGGAAAGATCTACCATATCTTTTTTTAGGGCCGCCCGTGCTTTCTTAACTTCCTGCTCGGCAACTCCTAAGGCCTGTTTCCGAATCCGCTCTCCTTCCTCTGTGGCGTGTTCGATGATCCTTTTCCGTTCCGCTTCTCCTTCCTGGGATATCCTCTGATGGAGATCGACGACTTCTTGACTCAGGACACTAAGCTTTCTTTCCCACGCCTCGAGTTGGGATTGGGATTCGGTCTCTTTCCGGGCCGCCTGCTCAATAGAGTTTTTGATTTCCTCCTGTCTTTGGCCCAAGAAGGAACGAACCGGCTTTTTTAATAATTGGGCTAAAAGAATAGCTAGAAGAACGAAACTGATGATCTGCCAGAAAACCTCTCCCGAAATTCCTTCCCCGCTCCCGGCCGCCCAAAGATCATTAGCTCCCCAAGCCTGGGCGAGAATCCCGATGGTAGTCACCTGGAACCAACGAGAGAATCTGTTCATGAAAGGTCCCTCCCCAGAATTCTGGCAGTGATCTCGCGGGAAAGATTCCTTGCTTGAAGCCGGAGGTCCTTTCGCGCCAACCTTGTCTCTTCGGCAATTTTCTTTTTCATATCTTCAATGACCTGATTGGACTCCGCCATGGTTTTCTGTAAAATCTCCATTTCCTTCGCCAAGCTCTCTTGACGAATTTCTTCCCGGATCGTGGCTCCTTGAGCCTGGGCTGCAGAAATCGCTTCCCGATATCGTTCAATTAACTTTTCCGCCTGTTGTTGGAGTTCTCGGGCCCTTTTTTCAGCTCCTTCAATCCGTTCTTTTCTCGCCTGCAGGAGGCTTAAAAAAGGTTTGAAAGCAATCTGGCTTAAAATGACTATCAAACTTAAAACAATCGCCAGTTGAATGATGAGAGTTAAGTTCAAATCGATCATCGAGCTCTCTCCGTTCAATTTTTATTGGGAAGCAGATTTTCAGCCTTCCCCATCCCTTCCGGCTCCCCCGTCATATGGGAAGTTCCTTCGAAGATGACCCCTTCACCCAACACCAGGACGGGGGAATAAACGTCGCCGTAAATTCTTGCCGGGGGATAAGCCTCAATCCGGGATTTGGCGCTGATCTTTCCATGGGCTTCCCCATGCACCAGAACCACCCCAGCTTGAATTTCCGCCCGGACAACAGCTTTTTCACCGATGATCAACATTCCATTACTCTGAACTTCCCCAGTAAATTTCCCATCTACCCGGACAGCCCCTTCGAAGCTCAATTTTCCTTCGAATTCCGTTCCGCAACCTAAAAGGGCGTTGATTTCTTCTTTAGGCTTTCTCTTGGTATCCATCCGGTGCTTTTCCCCATCCTTCATCTGCGCAGCAGGTCAATGATCCGATCCAATTCTTCATGAGAATAAAATTCAATTTCGATTTTGCCCCGCTTGCCCTTGCCTATGATCTTCACCTTTGTTCCCAACGCTCGCTGCAGTTCTTCTACCAAAGGATTCCATTCTTGATTTTTTTTCGGAATTGAAGCGTATGACCTGACCCGCAGCCGTTTGACCAAGTTTTCGGTCTGTCGGACGGAGAGGCCGCCGGCGAGTACTTTTTTCAGGGCCAGTCTTTGCTTCTCGGCCCCATCCAGACTCAAAAAAGCTCGGGCATGGCCCATGCTTATCGCCCCGTTGGCCAAACTTTGTTTGATGTCCTGGGGAAGTTTAAGCAACCGGATGGCGTTGGTGATGGTCGTCCGGTCTTTGCCAACCCGCTGGGAAATTTCTTCTTGCGTAAAATGGAACTGATCCATCAATCCCTTGAAAGCTTCGGCCTCTTCGATCGGATTAAGGTTTTCTCTTTGAATGTTCTCGATCAAAGAAAGCTCCAGGAGCTCTGATTCTGGGACATCTTTGATGATTATGGGAACGTCTTTCATCCCAGCTTTCTGAGCAGCCCGCCATCTCCGCTCTCCGGCGATAAGTTCATAACCACTTCCTTTGCGCCGGACAATTAATGGTTGGAGAATTCCCTTTTCCTGGATGGACCCGACCAATTCCCGGAGTTGCTCCTCACCAAAAGCCTTTCTGGGTTGGAACGGATTGGGTTTGATCTCTTCGATCCCACAGATGCTGAAAACCTTTTTCCCTTCAACATCTGAGGGTGACTTCTCGGGAATTAAAGCTCCCAATCCCTTTCCTAAAGCCTGGCGAGCAACCAACTTTTTTTCCTTTTGCTAACGGGCAATATTGTTGCCATAAAAAATGAATGACGATTCACTTTAAACTAAATAAAAGAAAAATGTCAAAAAAAAAATGTCAAAAGAAAAAATTGAGATATAAGAAAAATTTAAAAAAGCCTTAAAAAGGCGATTCATCAAAGAAGGCCCAGAGGAAAGATTGAGTTTATTTGTTTTCTTAATTGTGAATTTATCCTCTGTATTCTCTGTGGTTTTAAAAAAAACGCTCAATTTAGGGAAAATAAGCCATTTAAAATAGTTGGCCATTACCGCGCATGATTTAAAACCTCTTTGGCTAAATCCAGATAACTTTCTGCCCCACGGGAACTCGCATCATATAAGATGATGGGCTTGCCAAAGCTTGGACTTTCGCTGAGTCGGACATTGCGGGGAATTACCGTATTAAAAACCAAGGACCCAAAGTGCTTGCGAACCTCTTCGGTAACCTGATGAGAAATGTTGTTTCGCTTGTCAAACATGGTCAGGAGAATCCCTTCGATTTTCAAATCTGGGTTTAGATGATTTCTAATTAATTCAATAGTTTTAAGTAGTTGCGACAATCCTTCCATTGGATAATACTCGCATTGTAAGGGAATGAGGACAGAATCCGCCGCCGTCAAAGAATTCACGGTCAAAAGACCAAGAGAGGGCGGACAGTCAATAATCAAAAAATCGAATCCTGCTTTCAATTCCTTCAAGGCATTCCTCAGGCGCGCCTCCCTGCCTGAAAAGGGAACCAATTCAATTTCGGCTCCGATCAAATCTATGTTCGAAGGTATGATTTTCAGGAAAGTCAACTCTGTATCTCGAAGCAAAGTTTGCGGAGGAACTTGATCAATTAGGGCATGGTAAATGTTTTGGGCGATTTCTCCCCTGGGTATTCCAAATCCGCTGGTGGCATTTCCCTGGGGGTCGATATCAATGAGTAAAGTCTTTTTTTCGGCCACAGCCAGGGAAGCAGAAAGGTTGACCGCGGTGGTTGTCTTTCCCACCCCTCCTTTCTGATTGGCTATGCAGATCACTCTGGGCATTTTACAAGATTCCCCGCATCAAACACATACCTTATTCGCTGATAAAATATCAAGAAAAAAATATTAAGGTTTCACGTGAAACATCATCCTCGCTGGAAGCCGATAAGAATTCGTTCGTGTCCCAATAGTGGCAAGCGGAAACGATGCAAAAAAATGAAATTCAAACCCATGTTAGCAAGAGCGGGAAGGTTATTTTCCAGCTCATCTTCCCCTTTTTTCCCTTTCATGGCCAGAAGGACTCCTCCTGGATTTAAAAAAGGGAGCCCAACTATGGCCAATTTATTCAATGAGCCAAAAGCCCTGGAAATGACAAAATCAAATTTACCCCAAAGATTTTCTTCAACCCCCTTTTTTCCCCCTGCCCGATAGACTTCTACCCGTTCAAGGTCTAAAATGCGCACTAAATTTTTTAAAAAATGAACTTTCTTCAGGATAACCTCTAACAGAACTACCTTTAAGTCTGGCCGAACAATTTTAAGAGGGATTCCGGGAAATCCCGCTCCGGAACCTAAGTCAAGGAGAGAAGCCCCCTGAAAAAGCTGTTCTTGCCCGGTCAGAGAATCGAGAAAATCTTTAATAACTATTTCTCGTTCATCAGATCGGCCTATTAAGTTAATTTTCTTCCCCCAAGCCTTAAGTTCATTGAGGTATTGGTAGAAAGAAAGGGATTGATTTGGCGTCAAAGACAGACCAAGTTGCGCAGCACCTTGATTTAATAACTCGAACAATTCACTCTGAGTCATTAAATGCCTAAATATTTAAATTAAATTAGCCACAGAGGGCACAGAGATCACAGAGATATAAAGATCTTAAAAAAGACAATTTAGGACACAGATAACCACGGATAAACACAGATAAAATTAAAAAATGCTTAATAAAATTTTCAGAGTTTGAACCTTAGTAGTACAGAGTAATTAGAGAAAGGCTTTTATTTTTAAATTGTTAGCTCTGTGTTCTCCGTGTTCTCTGTGGCATATTTTGCTTTTTTTTTGGCAACCTTAATCAAGCCCGGAAAAACAAGTCTCAATATACCCCTTTATCCCCCATACCCAATTTTTTTCATATATACCATTAAAATTGAGATGGCGGCAGGAGTAACCCCGGAGATCCGTGAGGCCTGCCCAATAGAAACTGGTTTTACACGATTTAATTTCTCTCGCACTTCGGCCGTTAGGCCAGGGATGGCCTTAAAATCCACCTCGGCGGGCAAAGGCATGCGTTCAAGCTTCAAAAGCTTGGCAACCTGTTCTTCCTGCCTTTTAATGTACCCATCGTATTTGATATGAATTTCCACCTGTTCGGCAACTTCTGCCTGAGTTAAAGCGCATTTTTGATCGAATATTATTAAGTCACCGTAAGAAAACTCGGGCCTACGTAGGAGGTCGGCTAAAGAAGTTGGGTTCTTTATAGGAGAACTCCTCAATGCCTTTAACCGGTCATTATTTCCAGGGGTTGGATAAACGAACATTTTGCCCAATCTTTCTAACTCTGAGTGAATACTTTCTTTTTTATTAATAAATTCGTAATAATCTTTGTCATTTACCAGCCCCAGGGCCCGTCCTTTTTCTCGCAACCTCAGGTCGGCGTTATCTTCTCTAAGCAACAGGCGATATTCGGCCCGTGAAGTAAACATTCGGTATGGTTCCTTGGTCCCCTTGGTCACCAGATCATCGATCAATACACCGATGTAAGCCTCTTCCCTCCCAGGTATGAAGGGGCTTATTCCTCGAATCTTCAAAGAAGCATTGATACCGGCCATTAAACCCTGAGCCGCAGCTTCTTCGTAACCCGAGGTTCCGTTTATCTGACCGGCAAAAAAAAGGTTTTCGATAAGCTTTGTTTCCAGGGAGGGCTTCAGCTGAATTGGGTCAGCATAATCGTACTCGATGGCATATCCTGGACGGATGATTTCAACTTTTTCCAGCCCCTGGATGGAGCGGAGCATCGGCAATTGAATGTCCATGGGCAGGCTTGTGGAAAGGCCATTGGGATATATTTCCAGCGTGTCTAAGCCCATGGGTTCTAAAAAAATCTGATGTTGATCTTTCTCAGGGAAACGGACCACCTTGTCTTCGACCGAAGGACAATACCGGGGGCCAATGCCTTTAATAACGCCACAATAAAGGGGCGATCGGTCAAGGCCAGAACGGATGATCTGGTGGGTTCTTGGATTGGTGTAGGTGATATGGCAGGGAACTTGGTTTAAAGCAACCTTTTTATTACTAAATGAAAAAGGCTTAGGCGGATCATCCCCCCATTGTTCTTTAAGAAGGGAAAAATTTATGGATTTTCCATCCAGGCGCGGGCAAGTCCCCGTTTTTAAGCGCCCTAACGCAAAGCCAAGGCGCCCAAGAGACCCGGAAAGCATCATCGCAGGTAATTCACCCAATCTCCCTGCGGAAAAATTATTTAAGCCAATATGTACAAGTCCCCGAAGAAAAGTTCCTGTAGTTACAATTACGGCACGGGTCAATAACCTTTCTCCGGCATTCGTTGCAACCCCCACAGCCTTTCCATTTTTTACAATAATTTCATCAACAATAGCCTGTTTAAGAAAAAGATTTTCTTTCCTCTCCAGGACTTTTTTCATGCGCAGGTGGTACAATTGCAGGTCCCCCTGAGCCCTGGAAGATCGAACCGCCGGGCCTTTCTTGGTATTCAACTGGCGGAATTGAATTCCGGTCTCATCGATATTCTTGGCCATCTCTCCACCAAGAGCATCGATTTCTTTTACCAAATGTCCCTTGGCCAAACCACCAATAGCCGGATTACAGGACATACGGGCTATCCCATCCACGTTTATGGTGATAAGGAGGGTAGGATGGCCTGAACCAGCGCAGGCCAAGGCCGCTTCACACCCAGCGTGACCAGCACCGATGACAATGACATCGTATTTTACAGGAGAATTTTCCAAGGAATTCATTGCGGTGTAGCGTCAAAGATAAAATGTTTCACGTGAAACATCGCTTAATATTATTATAACATACTAAAATAATATATTTTTTTATTTTTACCACTTAAGCGTGCTTTTGTCAATCACTCTTTTAGACTTGTCCATCTTCGCTTTTCCATAGGTTGATGAATTTACTTTGATTGTATAGGAAATTCCTTTTTGGACACGGATGTACACAGATTATCAGGATAAACTAAAAAGAAAATAATTATCTGCGGTTATCTGCGCAAATCTGCGTCCTATTAAATTTATTAATGGAGCCCGGATAGGAAGGTGATGAAAGAAGGAGCATCGGTCCACAATAGAGGTTATTTTCTAATACGAAGGCTTGTAAATGTCGGAAAGAAAATTGACTTTCCTTTTCCATTTTGTTATATTCTCACTAAACAAGGCGATTCACCACAGAGGGCACCGAGGAAATTTAAAATAAAACTAAGGAAATAGCCCCTTTTCTGTGCTTTACTCTGTGCACTCGTTAAGTGCAAACAATTCAATGTTTTAACTGGCGAATTGATTCCATGAGAGCATAGAGTAAAAATTGAGCTTATCTGGTTTTTTCTATGAAATTATTCTCTGTACTACTAACGTTCAAATTCTTGAAATTTTGTTAAGCATATTTTAATTTTATCTATGCTTATCCGTTGTTATCAGTGTCCTAATTGTTTTTTAAGATCTTTATATCTCTGCGATCTCTGCGGTGAATGGATTTTGGTTGCGGCACTGCCGCGCTGTGCTCTATGTGGTTTAAAAAATCGCTTAATTTAGGTCTCAGCAAATTTTTTTCTTTTTCCTTCTTAGATGAAAAAAAGAACCCGATTTCTCAACTTGAAAATGGGCAAGAGGATCACCCATCGTCCAAAACCATGGGCGGCGGCTTTACCTAAGAAGAAGGCAGCAAAAGGGTCGTCTCGATGATAGGAGAAAAAAGGGTCTTCCTTCTTTTTGTCCTGCTTTTGATTTTAACCACGCTGGCCTGTGCGTCTAAACCCCGAACCAGTGTCCTCTTATTAGATCTCCAAAATCCTCCCCCAGCCGTTCAAGAAGTTTTTGCCAAAGAAGGGATGAGCGACTATTTTCTCTTACAAGACGAAGGGTATTCACTTCGGCTGGTCTATTTATGCGCCAATCGAATTTATAATTTTGTTGATGAGCCAGAAAAAAACCCCGTTTTAGTAAGCCTTCAGCCCCTCCTCGATACCCAACTGGAGAAAACGCTTTCAACCGAGGACCGAAAAAGAATATGGGCCTGTCGCGAGCGAAAGGTGCGGGAAGAATATTCCCAGGTAGAAGAACGCAAAAAGAACATAATGGAAGAAAGAAAACGACTTGAAAAAGAAGTGGTCGCGGCCTTAAGTGAGCGGGATCGAATTGTGGCCGAGATCGAAATTAAAAAGAAGCTTGCGGAACAAAGGAAGCGCCAGATCGCCGAAGAAATGCGCAAGGCCGAGGAAGAACGCCTGCGCAGGGTTGAGGAGGAGCAACGCAGAAAAATTGATGAAGAGCATAAAATCAAAGCATACAAAGCTGGAGAAAAGGAAAAAGAAGCACCTCCACCGCTTCCACCGAAAGTCACCGAGAGCGGAATCTTTTTAGTTATGAAAGATGCCAACGTTTATGAGGCGGCCAAAAATACCTCGAAAATACAGGCCAGCTTCAAAAAATACGATATATTCGAAGTCATTAACTCTAAAAGAGATGAAAACGGAATGCCGTGGCACCAGGTTGTTCTGAGCGAGCGGATCATATCGCAAAAGGGGAAAAAGATCGGCTGGACACCTGAAGAAAAATCTTTTTGGGTTAATCACAGGCTACTGGCCTGGGTCTATCCTGGAGACCTGGCTAAAATCAATACTGTCAAACCGCTAAAATTTAATGTGGAAGAAATTAGATTTACGGGGAAAAAAGCTTCTCTTCCCCATAAGCCCCCTTTCTATGAAGTCATTTATGAAGTAAATACTGAATATATTGAAAAAATAATCGGTTGGGTGGAAGAGCAGGATGGAATTCGCCGTGCCGATAAAAATATGGATGAAATGATCGATCTATTGAAAAAGCTCCGTATCACCCTCTGGCCCATTAAGATTCAAAACGACATTCTTCGCGGCTTCATCCGCGTGGGGTTTACCCCTGAACAAGTTATATTAACTTGGGGACGACCGGAGCACGTTAATACAACCAGGACCTTAATGGGGGTCCATGAACAATGGGTTTACGGCAAGAAACCTTTTCCTAAAGCCTACGTTTATCTTGAGAACGGATTTGTCAAAAGCTGGGAATTTCTAAAAAAATAACCAAAAATCCGATTAAGTTGCGCGAAAAAAAATTTGGGCCTTAAAATTCAACCGCACTTCCGGTAAAACCCTGATTATGCCTAAATCGGGTTGTTTTCTTTCCTAAAAACTTCACTTCATAAAAATAATAGGAGGGAGCCATGGGTTTAAGAGATTTTACAATCTATGACGCGATCGTCCGGAATGCCCGCCTTTTTGGCAATCGCGAGGCTTGGGTCTTTGATCGTCGCCGGGTCACCTTTCAACAATTCTTGGCGGAAATAAATCGCTTAACCTACGGACTTAAAAAATTAGGCCTTAGCAAAGGAGATCGCCTGGGAGTTCTTTCCCAAAATTGCTACGAGTTCGTCCTCCTTTACGGCGCAGCAGCCCAACTGGGGGCCGTCATGCTTCCGATCAACTGGCGTCTCAACCCGAAAGAAATCGAATACATCCTGTCAGACGGAAGTCCCCGTTTTTTCTTCGTAGGGCCGGAGTACCAGACAATGGCCAAAGATATTTCTAAAAAAATGAATTATATCGAACTGTTAATTACGATGGGAGAAAAGGAATCTGGTTTCACGCCTTTTTCTTCCCTCCTGGAAGAAAAAGGTGCAGTGCAGGAAGTCGATATCCTTCAAACCGATGCTTATTTAATCATCCATACGGCAGCCGTGGCTGGAAAACCACGGGGAGCCACTTTATCCCAAGCAAATATCATTGCTTCCAACATTCAGCACATTGCTACTGTGGGTATTAGGGAAGAAGACTCCTACCTGCATCTTCTTCCTTTGTTTCACATTGCTGACCTGGCTCTGGCTTTTTCAATTATGCATGCCGGAGGGAAAAACGTTATAATGTCAAAATTCGACCCGGAACTTGCCCTGCAACTTATAGAAAAAGAGAGAATTACCACCATCGGCGAATTCCCTCCCATGCTCGGAATGCTCCTTGAGAAATTAGAAGGTAAAAATTATGACATATCTTCTTTAAAACACGTGGCCGGTATCGATCATCCTGCTAACATAGAGAAATTAAAGCAAAAAACCAAAGCTGAGTTTTGGATCGGGTTCGGCCAGTCCGAGACCTCCGGCATGGTAACTGTCTGTCCTTATACCGAGAAACCAGGCTCTGCCGGCAAAGAGGGTCCTTTGGTTAAAATAAAATTAGTGGATGAGCATGACCGGGAAGTAGAAGTCGGAAAGCCGGGAGAAATCTGTGTTCGTAGCCCCTTGGTTTTTTTGGGTTATTGGAACCTTGAGGAAGATAACCGTTACACCTTCCGCGATGGTTGGCATCACACCGGAGACATCGGGCGGTTGGATGAACATGGATACCTATGGTATGTGAAAAGAAAAGCCGAAAAGGAACTCATCAAACCCGGAGGAGAGAATGTCTACCCCGCAGAAGTAGAGAAAGTCATCCTGGAGAATCCGGAAGTGGCCGAAGTTTCGGTCATCGGAGTAAGGGACCCGGAATGGGGGGAAGCCATCAAGGCGGTTTGTGTTTTAAAAGGCGGAAGCTCTCTAACCAAACAAGAGTTAATTGATTTCGTGGCCACGCGTATTGCCCGTTTTAAAAAACCAAAATATGTAGAGTTTGTTCCGGCCCTACCCAAATCCCAGGACGGTTCCATTGACCGAGATAAAGTTAAAGCGGAACAAGGAAAGGCCTAAGCTTGGAAAAAAGGGTAGAGTAAAAAGTTGGCGTAGCAGCTAAGAATCCATCTCCAGTTCCCCCTCGTCAAACCGTGCATGCAGTTTTCCCGCATACGGCTCATATTGAGCCAGCAGATTTCGCAGTTTGAGTCCAGGGAGCTGTGCTCGGGGTCTTGTTGGGGGACTTAGCGCTTTGGATCCCAACATAAAACCGCTAACCTACTTGGAGTCTTTGGAGTGATAATGGAAGCTCCAAGTTGTTCTCTTCGAGCAATGTCTTATTCGAGAGAATCTCTATTGAAGGGCCGTCGGCGGCTGCCGTACCCTCCCTAATCACTAGGCAGCGTTGACAGACGTCCAGGATAAGGTCGAGATCGTGGGAGGCAATGATCTTGGAATGTTTAAAGGTCTTGAGCATGGTAATAAGCGACCGTCTCGACTTCGGGTCGAGGCTCGCGGCAGGCTCGTCCATTGCAAGAATGTCGGGGTCCATAGCCATGACCGATGCAATGGCAACTGCGCTCTTCTGTCCACCGGACAGGTGGTGGGGCGGTTTGTCCCGAAGTTCGAGGCCGTTCACTAAGCTCAGGGCCTTTTGGACCCGTTCCCGCACACACGCTTCGTCCAGTCCGAGGTTGAGAGGACCGAAGGCGACATCGTCATATACGGTCGGCATGAAAAGCTGGTCGTCGGGGTTCTGCAAGACGATGCCGACCTTCCTTCGAATATCCTGTCTTGTCTTCTTGGTAAGCTGAAGATCGCCGATTGTCACCGTTCCCGACGTCGGCATGAGGTAGCCGTTCATCTGCATGAGAAGTGTAGACTTTCCCGCGCCGTTGGCACCGATAATGCCGACCGATTCTCCATGGATGATCCTGAAGGAAAGGTCTCTGAGCGCATCGGTCCCGTCAGGATAGCGAAAGGATACGTTCTTGAACTCAACAATGTGATGGCTCATCTAAACAACTCCTGGGCGATGCGGCCGATCCCTTCGGTGACGGAGAAGAATCGGAAGACGACGAGAAACAAGATGGTCGTCGCCACGAATACCAGGTCGATCGCCGTGATATGGGAACGTTTGAAGGTCGGCATGTCCCCTTGGAATCCCCGCGAGAGCATGGCATAGTATATCCTCTCAGCCCGCTCTATGGTCCTGAGGAAAAGGATTCCGATGATGCGAACGAAAACCTTGATCCCGGTGCCGCTCGCGCCGAACGACCGCATGTCCCGTGCGCGAACAATCCGCATTGCCTCTTCCACGAGCACAAAAATATAACGGTAAAGGAAGAGAAGCTGCGAGACGAAGAGCGACGGCATGCCGAGGCGTCTGAGCGCGTGACAGACGCTGGGAAAAGGGGTTGTGGCGATAAGGAGGAGCGCCGCGCTGATCGTAAGGGCGAACTTTAGCAGGATCGAGAAAAAAGAGAACCATCCCGCAGAAATCGTGAACCCGGAGAGAACCAAGACATGCCCGGTATCAAGCAGCGGATTAAAGATGCCGATAAAGATCGCAAAGGGAGAAACGATCAGCACTTTCTTGAGGATGAACAGGAATGGGATATCTCCGATGGTCATTAAAAGCACCGGAAAGAGAAAGAACGGGATCAGCGCAACGACCTCATACTTGGAAAAGGAGATGACAGTGAACAGGAAAAGCAGCGTGGCGATCAGCTTCGCTCGCGGGTCAAGACGATGCACGAAGGTGTTCTTGTAAGAGAGCCGATCAAGCCGCCCGAGGTTGTAATATTCCTCATCAAATGGCATTGGTCATCCAGGAAAACTGGGTGCCTTAAATAGACCCAGAATACCATACGCCCCGATGAGAATACAGGGATTTTTCACCGGGGTGATTACCTACTGTTTATGTATGTCTTCTCTTGAATGACCTGATTACCAATCCAATGAGCATGACCATTCCAAGTACGATTGCTGAACCGACGATACCGGCCACTGACGTGCCTGCTTCGATTACCGGCCAGGAAGCGGATTCCTCCTTCTTTTTTTCTTCCGTGGAAGCCGGGCTGAAGTTATAGTCGGGAAGGAACGCCGTCTTTTCCTGGATGCCTTTGAGGACCGGAGCGATCCCGTGCTCCTGTGTCGGCAGTTCGCTCGTACCCGTGACCTTTTCGATGGACCACTCGAGGCCATCCGGATGGGTAGAAGCGAACCAGGAGAGGGCACCGCCTGTTACGACCGCCAGTACCACAAACGTGATCATGACCTTCCTCACAGAAATCTCCGCGCCCAGCGGCCGTGACGCAGTGATGCTTTCGAGGATTTCTGGCCTTGCGTTGCGCACATAGTTGATGACACCGGCGGTGACAAAACCCTCGACAATGCCGATGGCAAGGTGGATCGGCTGCATCAGAAGAACGAAGGTGCCGAAAGACAGTTCGCTCTTGCCGGACCAAAGCGTCTCCACGACAACTGAAAATGCGCCGAGTTGCAAAGCCGCGACAACGCTCACCAGCGATGCGACAAGGATTCGCCTGGGACTCCTGCTGTCCCCGACCAGGGGCTTATAGATCAACGGATAGACGAGAAAACAGGGATAGATGCCCAGGTTCCAGATATTGCAGCCGAGGGCCAGAAGGCCACCGTCCGCGAAGAACAGCGCCTGGACCGTCAGCACCGAGGCCATAACGAGAAAGGCTGCATAGGGGCCCAGCATGATGGCAAGGATCATCCCTCCACCCAGGTGTCCACTCGAACCCGTCCCGGGTATTGTGAAATTGATCATCTGCGCCGCGAAAATGAAGGCGCCGAGGACCCCCATCAACGGAATTATCTTATCGTCGAAATTTTCTTTCATTTTTTTTGACGCATACCCCATTGCCGCCAGTGTCCCTGCCCAAATGGTCGTCCCCACTGCCGGGGAAAGTAGGGCATCTGCCATATGCATGGTCGTTCCTCCTTTACAGGATGCGGTTATGATTTATGTAACGCATGAATTAAAACCTGAATGCTATTCCTGCCAATACGGACAGGTCTGTCTCAGACGAAGTCAAGCCGTATTTCACGCCGCAGTCGAGATCAAAATTCTTAGAAACCGAATATATGAATCCGCCGATGAGAAAAGCGGGATCATTGTCCGACGTTTTATCCGGACTCCGTTCGATGCCGATGTTCCCGACTACCTTCAAATCCTTGACGACCTCATAGGTTGTGGCCAGAGACACATGCCAGATGTTTTTCTCCTCATCGAACTTGTTCTCGTTCCGGATGTATCCGAGATTGGCATGGAACGCCCATGACGCTACTTCCTTGGAAGCGATTAAGAAAACATGATATCCGGTCTTTCCTGTGCCGAGACCCTTATTTTCATCGCCGGTCGGGAAACTGACGCCGGGCTTCAGGGCTAAGCTCCAGCTTTCTTTTTCGAAGAACAGCCATTTGACCTCAAAGGTCGTGTCCGAGATTCCTTTTTCATCGTAGACAGTTGCTCCATCTTCTTCAACCTTGCCCCAGACATATGCTAGGCTGAGAACAAGATCAGCGCTCTCGATGATCCCGTAGGACAGCGTGGCTCCAACCTGTCCGCCTGTTGACTTGGTAGATACACCAGCAACAGTTTCTTTATCACTGTCATACTGACCATTTAGCTCAAACTGGAACTTGCCCTTCCCCTGGGTCCCCGAATCATCTGTAATGAGCGGATGTGCGGCCCAAGTAACTGCGGGCACGAACAGAACTGTACAAAGTACAAGTTTTCCAACCCATCTCGTCCAATACATCCTTTTCTCTCCCCTTTTTCCCATTGTTTTTCAAATATACCTTCTTGGCATATCGCTTCTTTCCTCTAAAACATGCCGACCGTTGGACTGTCTTTCATCCAGAGATGATCGCCGAAAAACTCTCCGTCTGATAGTACGCGAAAAAGTTCAAGGTATAATCTCCGCACACCGGTTCTGCTTCTATGCCAGGATAAACCTCTGTGATAAGGGAAACCCTTTTCGGCCTGAACGTGAATGTCCTGTTCAGCACATGCGCGAGCCCCTTTGACCCATTGTCCGTCCCAGGCTTACCACGCGGCACACATCCTGTTAAGAGTTTCAATCGCACCACAGACTCCAACAAATAATGAACAGTCAGAGGAATGGTAATGGTGTTAATATTTATAGTTTCGTGTGTTTTAATGTTACGTTATTAATTTTAGTAACACATTTCAACAAGTCGGTCAAGTGATTTTTCAGGATGTGTGTTACCCAAGAGAATATGTCCCATTTAATGCCAGGTTAAAATTTCCCCATAAAAGGGGAAAAGACGGACTTAGGGGACGTTGCTCAATATCGTCAAAACTATCGTTTGCCGGATTGAGGCAGTGTATTAAATAGAAATCATTCCTTGGCAAGCTCGATTAGATGCTCATAGGGCTCTTTATTAAGTGAGGGTCCGTGGGATCGAAGGGCACAATAATATTTATGGACGATGGGGATCGAGAAAATTTACTGTCGCGAGTAACGGAATTAAACACAGAAAAAGAAGTTGTTGTGTTGAATAAATCGGGAGATGGATTTTCCCATGGCGGATATTTCCCGCCATTTAGGGGTGGGGGCTTCAGCCTGTGCCGTGGCTTGAAGAAAGAAGAAAACGTGAAATAACTTTGAAGTTTTTGAGCAACGTCCCCTAAATTCGGCATTCCATCTCAGCCAGACGGGTTTTAGCCATCGCTTGCTGCTTCCTTTTCTGGGCGAGCCACCGGCGGGAAACCTGGAGGGAGGCTGTTAGGTCTGCAATATTTTTCCCCAGAGCCTCAAAGGAAGTCCCGCCAATGGCTTTCCTCCGCGAGACGATCAACTTCGGATCCTGGGCCATGGGAATAAATCTTTGCTCCATCTTCAGGCTGAGGCCTTCCTCTTGCAACGACCGCTGTAAGGCCGATGGTGAGATTTGCTCCCCCCCTTCCGCTTCGGAATATTTCACGGCCTTTTCCACCGCCACTTTGGCCTGACGAAAAGGCAGTCCCCAGTCTTGAACCAATCTCTCTAAAATGTCTGGCGCGGTGATAAATCCCTTCTGGCAGAGCCCGGCCATTTTATCCTTATGAATATGCAAGGAAGCAACAATCTCCGCCGCAATCCTGGGGGCGGAAATGCATTCATCAACCAAATCCATAATCAAATATTTTGTCCACTGGGTATCGCGGTTATATCCCAGAAAGAGGGATCGGCCGATAGACAGTAGATTGGCCAACAAACCTTGGGCAACTGCCGCTTTCGCCTTGATGATTTCCAGAGGGTCTGGATTGCGCTTTTGCGGCATCATTGAACTGCCCGTGCAATAGGCGTCGTCCAGTCTAAACAGGCCAAACTCCCGCGTGCTAAAAAGGATCAGAATCTGCGCCAGGGAGCTTAAATGATTCATCATGGCGGCAAGGGCAAACCCCATTTCCGCCTCCGGTTCCCAACGGTTTTGAATCGGGTCCAGAGAATTGGGGCAAGGATTGTCGAACCCCAGAAGTTTGGATGTAAGATTGCGGTCGATGTCGAAACTCGTGCCGTAACCGGTCATGGAACCGAGAGGGTTTTGGTTGAAACGTTTATACCAATCTTGAAATCGCTGCCCGTCCCTGGACAAAGATTCGGCGAAAGAGAGCCATATGTGGCCCAAGGTGGTTATTTGAGCGGGTTGATGATGCGTATAACCGGGGAAAATGGTGCTTCGTTGTTTTTGAGCCTGATCCAGGAGGACCTTGATCAGGGAAGTGAGTTCGTACAAAAAATTTAGAGCGTTGTCCCTTAGATAAAGGCGCATGTCCACGGCAACCTGGTCGTTGCGGCTGCGGGCCGTATGGAGTCGTCCGCCAACTTTTAAACCAAATTTTTTAATCAGCCAACTCTCCACGTTGCTGTGCACGTCTTCTTCCGCTGGGTCAAGAAAAAACTCCCCTTGCTCCCAGGCATTTTCTATCTTTCCTAAACCTTTGATCAGAACTCTGGCCACAGGCTTAGGTAAAATTCCTTGCCTGGCCAGCATGAGAACATGGGCCCTGCTGCCCCAAATATCATAGGGAACCAACCGCTCATCAGCGGAAGCCGTTCCGCGGACATCCCTCCCAGAGGTAAAAACCTCCGTAATAGCCGCTGGCTCTTTGGCCAACCTCTTACCCCAGAGTCTTTTATTTTTCATGGCAAGGACCCCATACGACGCAGATTGGCGCAGATGCACGCCGAAAGAAATATAAAAACCGTAAATCGCAAGGCGTAAGGCGTTAGGCGGAAACCCGTGCAGCCTTAAAGCCCGTGGGTTTAAAAAAGCTCTACAAATTAATCCATTGACTCCTGGCCATTATCCCTCTCACACTTTTAACAAAATAAAAAAGAAGAAAACAGCAAGAGAAACCCTATAACCCATTTGCGTCTCATAGCTTCAGTCCTCCTTTTACGATAGAATAGTAGATACCTTTATAGGTTGGAAAGTTCTAAATGGAGTAAAAATAGCTTAGGGAGTTTCGAATGTCAATAATAATGTATTTGGGCCACTCTTGATGAACCCGTAAAAAGTCAGCGAGCAAAAATGGGTTCAAAATTTTCGTAGGTACCAACTGGGGCCATAAATCGTTGTAACCGACCCCAAAGGGTGGCACATCGCTCTTTGAAAATGAAAATAGCTTGACAAAGGCCAGGTTTTTCTCCCACAAAGGCCTCTGGAGCCTCCATTAAGGCCCTCCGCACCACAGTTGCCCGGAAAATATTTACACCGGTAGCCTTGAGGGTAGCGCAAAAGCGCACAGCTTCAAATCCCCGCACCCGAAGCTGTTTGACTCCGGTGCGGGCATCATAGGCAGAGATGGTTCCTTCAATGCCCGCTCGGAAACGATACCGATCGCGAAACTCCGGCGTCTCTTCGCGAGCCCTCCGCTGGGCTAAACGAACGGCTTTGCGATCATACCGAAGATAAAAAGGCTTCTTCCCCGGAACAACCGGACAGGCACTGCGGCGGGGACAATGGAGGCAGCTTTCAGAATCAAACGCGGCCGTGTATCGATTCTTTTTTCCTTTGACCTTTACCGGCGCATACCCCTGCGGACACTGAAGAACCTGCCCACTTTCAGCAGACTCAAACTCGGCCAGGAGGAGAACCTTTTCGGTAGGGGTACCCATGACGGGAGAAACCACTTCTACACCCATCGTCTTGGCCACCTCGCAGTTTTCATCGCTCCCATAAACGGCATCGGCCAAAACCTCTTCAGGATCCATCCCCCTCTCGGCCGTCGCCTCCAGGGCCGGGATTAAAGCCTGCGCATCGCTCTGATGGGCCGACTCCACTTGAACATGCGTAATCAGTTCCAACTTGGGAGTCGAGGCTTCTTCTTCCGCTGCGGTGCTGTAGGTCTCCATGATTTGGACTTGATAACCTTGACCTTTGTGGCCGCTATAGCCCGCATCCGGATCGGATGGGTTCTGTAGGGAATCGGAGGGAATCTCCTTGGAGGGCTTGACCGCAATCTCTACCAACTGCCCATCCGCAGTTTCCTTGACCCGGCATTGCTCATTCAAAACCCGTAAGAGAAGGGAATAGCTATGCATGGCTTTCACTTGCGGATCATCCATGAAGTGCTGCACCACCTGGAAAAGATCCTTACTGACTGAAGCCAGCGTCCTTTCGGTATCCGAAGGCTTGACCAGGGAAAAACAGGCCACCGCCTTCTCCGATAGATATTTTTCGACCAGCTCCTGAGGAAGGGTGTCGAATAACTCCTTGTACTGACGTTTCAGATTGACCAAAAACTTATGAAGACATCGAACCAAAATGCCGATCCGCCCCAACCGGCGCATGTTCGACTTGATATGAACGGAATCGATTCGCTGTTTGCTCGTATCAACCTCAAACACTTTGGCCAGGGTATCGGTAATCTTTTCAAACAAAACCGTATCCAGATCATTGTCCGTAAGGGTATTGCGCATACTCCAAAGAGTCTTCGGGCAAATATATTTAACGCCATCGGACTCTTCAGGATTATCCAGCGCATAATACCATTGAAGATTAAAGGCCATTTGGGAAACGGTCTCTTCGTCGGTAAGATCGAAAATCTGCTGGAAGAGAATGGCTCCGAGCACGGCATAGAGCTCTTTGGTCGGGCGCCCCATATCGGGGGAGAAAAAGGGGATCATCCGTTCCACCGGTAATTCCGGAAGGATTTTTTCCCTGAACAACCCGGCCCAGGATTCATCCAGCAGCTTGCGCCTTTTTGGTCCCAGGTAGTGCCATTGATCGAAAAGTTGACCGGTTTTGCGATCTTTAGTATAAAACATGCGATTCCGCTGTAAATAATTGAATTTACAGGATTATTCTATCATTTTGAATGGCAAAAAACAAGAAAAAAATGACACAAAAATCAATTATTTTAGACGGTTAACAAATTTTACTTTTTACGAGTTCATCAAGATTTAATGATCTCGTAAAAAGTCAAAATTGGGATGGCAAAGTAAAAAGCTCCATATGCAAGGCGCGCAAATCCTGAGGAATGAGGCGTACTTAAGAGGTACGCCGCAATGACGAAGGATGCAGCGCAACGCCGCAGATGGACTTTTTACTAAGCCATCAAGATTTAATAGCAAGCAAATATGCCATAGCCTCAACGGGTGCGGGGATTTCCACGGAATCGGGAATACCCGACTTCCGGGGACCAGCGGGGATCTGGACCAAAGATCCCGGAGCAGAAAAAAGAGCTTACCAGAGTTATGAAAAATTTAGAAAAAATCCGAAAGAGTACTGGAAGGAAAGATTAAGCGGCCCTTCTTTGTTAGGAGATTTGAGCAAGGTAATGCCCAATCCTGGCCATTATGCTTTAGCCGAACTGGAGCGAATAGGGATATTGAAATGGATTATCACGCAAAATGTCGACAACCTGCATCAACGAGGAGGAAGCCAAAAAGTTTTAGATTATCACGGCAATGCCTTTAAACTAAGATGTGTTTCTTGCCACACCAGATATGACCCTAATACATTTGACTTGGAGAGGTTAAACCGGGAAGATCAATTGCCGCCTCTTTGCCAAAAATGCCAGGGGGCAATAAAAAGTGATGTTGTCCACTTTAACGAACCCATTCCTTCCGATGTCGCCGAGAGAAGTTTAGAAGAAGCAGCGCAATGCGATTTGATGTTGATTTGCGGGACTTCAGCGGTAGTTTATCCTTTCGCCAATTTACCCCGGGTAGCTAAACGACGCCAGCTTGAGAAAGGAATGGGGATTATTTTAATTGAAATCAATGCTGAACCAACTCCCCTTACGGAACAAAAAATATCGGATTACCTAATTCAAGGGAAAACGGGTCAAGTTCTGCCTCAAATCGTGGAAAAGGTTAAAAGGATCGGCACTTAAAAAAAATTGGCGGAAGTGCATGGGAATCGAACCCACCTGCCGCCTTGCTCAGACGGCACACCGGATTTGAAGTCCGGGAGAGCCACCAGTGCCCTATCCACTTCCACTCAATAGTCTTTAGCCACAGAGAGCACAGCGCGGCAGTGCCGCAACCCAAAATTTATTGGATGCAGATTAACGCAGATAAACACAGATAAAATTAAAATATGCTTAACAAAATTTCAAGAATTTGAACGTTAGTAGTACAGAGGTCACAGGACTTTATTTAATATACCCTTTGCTCTTCAACCCTTCATAAAGGCTCTTGGCCTTGTTCACGCTGTCCACGATCAAATGCGCCGTCACGGTTGCTGAGGAGATCGTGTCCACCTGGAGATCGAAGTCTACGGGCTGAAGAATCGACCGGCCGATAAGGCGCTGCTTCATCTGCTCGATTTCTTTTTCATTCCAAGGAAGGTTGTTCAGCTTAGTCACTTTAAGGGGGAGAAAATTTACAATTTCCCCCTTTTCGTTGAAAGTGAAAATAAAATGGGTGGCATGGCAGATGTCGCAAGTTGGCGCCCGGCTGGCAAGCTTGGCGAATAAATAGGCTTTCTGCGTTCCGGCCTGAATATCCCCTACATAAATTCCTTCGCCGTCCGGCAAGTTTATTTTGGCCACCTGGAGTACTTTCCATTTTGGGTTGAGCATGGCTTCCTGGGCTTTTTTCAGCAATTCTTCTTCATTGTAACGGAGATGGAGTTTTTGGCTTTTAGCCTGTTGGGGAGAAGGGTCTTTGTATTGCTTTAAAAGGGCATTGACATCGGCCTTTAGGGAATCATTTATTTCCTTCAGGATTTTTTCCGGGTCCTTGGTCAGTCCAACTTTTATATGGGCCACAAGATGGCCAGAATCGGTCTTACGGATAAAGAGAGTGAAGGGGGTTGCTCCGGGGTCGCCAATCGCTTCGTAAGCCAGAAACTTGGGATCGGGAACGATCGGGAAAAGGATTTTTTTCTCCGCTCGGAAAGAATCCACTTCCCTCTGGTTATTCCCGGCCCCGATACCCAAAAACTTAATTCTACCTTTCAACTGGGGGTCCTTATCCACCATGGTGAAGACCTGATTCATAACCGGGGCTTGAAGCTGGCAAGAGAAACAGTATTTGTTGAGGTATTCGAGGACGATTAATTCGGCTTTGGCCTCTTTTAGAGAAGATGAATCCGCTTTGACCAAGCCGAAAAATTTTTGGGGTATTCCCAAATATTCTATATCGGGGTTGGCCAAGGTCATGGGAAAAGAGAATTCAGGGAAAAAGTCGCCAGGAGTAATAATCCTCCCTTTTTCTAAGGCCCAGGCTGGAACATACGAAATGGCGATGACGGCAGCGATTAATAACATTACCAGAAAGTTTTTCGCTTTTTTCATTTTCCCAAGCTCTCCTCAATCGTTCTCTCATTCAGTATAAGGAATAAATCCGGGTTGTCAATATATCAGTCTGCTACCCTTCGCTTAGCAAATTATCTTTTTTTCGACCCGAATGGAAGGGCGGTGATTTCGCCTCAGGCATTAACGATTTGACGGGATTCATCCGTTATCAGGTGCGAGGTCCTCCAAGAGGGCGTTGCGCTGGAAGGAAAGGCCGGTAGAAAGTTCTTTTAAAAAAAGATCAACCTGGGTGAATGGCAAGTAAAAGAGCTGCGGTTCCTGGAGCTGCACCTGGCATCCTTTAAGCCAGGTCCGGGCTTTGCGGTTTCCCTGCGATGTTCGCGGTCCTGGTAAGTGCGAATCCCGGGGATCTTGGCCAGCCAGTTTTCAATCCGGTCTGAAAAACCTTTGGGGGTACCCATGGATCTCCTTTCCTCACAAGAGATTATTTCCGCATAACAACGTTGCCAACGATATTGCCAAATCTCATCCCTTCTCCCCCACCTTTAACGACTGCAACAAGCTGGCCAATAGCCAGCTTACTATGCTGAGCAAAATTGCCCCCAGCACCGACCCCCAAAAACCATTGACATAAAACCCCTTAACAAAGGCCGCCACCAGCCAGAGCATCAACCCATTGATGACCAGCAGAAAAAGCCCGAAGGTTAAAAGCGTCAGGGGGAGGGTAAAAAAGATGAGGATGGGTCGCAGAATGGTATTGACAACCCCTAATAGAAAGGCTGCCGCCAACGCTTCCCACCAACTGTCAACCCACATGATCGCCGGCAGAAAGTAGGCGATGAGCAGAATGGCCACCATGTTAGTCAACAAGCGAACGAGGAAAGTCATCTCTCTTGTTCCTTTCTTGCTCTATTTCACCGCTGTCTTTCTAGGCGCTGCCAGCCATAAGCTGATACAGGATAGGCCCATGCTGACCATGGACAGAATAAAAGAATTCGTATAGCTACCGGAAAGATCAAACAGGTAGCCGCCGATCCAGGGACCCACGGCTCCCCCTGCGCCCATTCCAGCAAGCAACAAACCCGCCACCACACCATAATGACGCCTATGGAATATATCCGCTGATGCGGCAAAAAGAGTGGGAGAAAAAAGGCCGGCTCCATAACCCAAAGCAATCGAATACCCATAGAGGAGCCAAGGTTGGGAAGTGTCTCGAACCGACATTAGGGCGAGTAGAGCGCCGAGGGACAGTAAAGTGGCCAGGGTAACAGTTTTTTCTCTCCCTAGCCAATCGGATATGAAGCCCGAGAGCTGTCCCATGAATAGGGTGATACCAAAAAGGGCGAAGACCGAAACACTGAACAAGCTGCTGTATCCCGCATCCTCGGTGAATTTCACTTGATGGGCGAGAATGAGATAGCATCCAACTCCCCAGTATAGGGCGTAGGATAATACCAGGAGCCAAAGTTGGAGGCTTTTCATGACGTCACCCAGAGTCCTTTCCAAAATCATTGGCTTCCTGAAAACCGCTCCTCCGGCAGGGGAGGGTGGAGAAGGATCGGCGGGGTCAACTCCATAAGAATAGAGGCCTTTTTCTTCCGGCCGGAAGTAGAAAAAAAAGAAGTAGAGCGGCAGCAAGAAAATAACCAAGATGACCGCCAGAATAATAAAAGTATTCCGCCAACCCATTTGGGATATGGTGAATTCAACGAATATACTGTAAACAAAACTAAGGCCGCCACCCATCTGGCCGAGTCCCAGAACCAGCCCTTTCCTTTTGGTAAACCAATTCACCAGGGATGGCGCCATAATAGGCCATCCACTGAAGGCGCTTCCCAGAGGCATGAGAAAGCCGAAAAGGAAATAGAAATGCCACAACTTATTGGCGAAAGCACAGCCAGCAGTTGCCAAACCAAGGATCACAACCCCCAAGGGCATCATTCTCCGGGGCTTCCAGCGGTCAGCAAGCATGCCGGCTACGGGGGCTAAGAACCCGTAGACGAAAATATTTAAAGAAAACATAACGGCAATGTTGCCCCGGCTCCAGGGGAATTCCTGCAGGATGCGTGAAAAGAAAACCGCAAAAGAGTGACGGATTCCATATATAAGAACCATGCTGACTACAATGATGGCTACAATTACCCAACCATAGAAAAAAACCGGACGTTTGACCATTTCCCAACCTCAAATTCCGTTCCCGCCGATGAGAGGTGCTCATCACAGTTTAGCCCTTTGAAAAATTGGCTAACTTTCAATGCCAAAGGCACAATATAAATTGCCACTTTCAAAATGACGGGCATTTCCCCCCGAAATTTAGCGGTCCTTTTCAAAATGCTGAATTGATACTTTCCTATTATTTAAGGTTAATCGATTCAGAGATTAAATTCAAATATAACCTGCAAAGGAGGACGGGTTGAATCAAAAAATTTGGTGGATAATCAAGTGAACGGGCAGAAATCCCCTGGCTAATTAGCAGAAGACACATAAGCAAGATATGCATATAATATAAATGGGACATCCGGAATAGTCTTTAATGGGGTGTGCGTATGGATCCACAATTAAATGGAATAAAATATTGTATACGTTGCGGGGCTAAAATTGATTGGCAAGCAGAAATGTGTCCTCAATGTGGTCTAAGACAGCCTTTGACCCCAACGGCTACAAGAAAAAGTCGGATAGCAGCGGGTCTTTTTGGTATTCTCCTCGGAGGCTTGGGTATCCACAAGTTTTATCTGGGCAAGATTGGTTGGGGAATTTTATATCTGGCTCTTTGTTGGACTTTCATCCCGGCCTTAGCAGGTTTAATAGAAGGGATTCTTTACCTGACGATGTCTGATCAAGAATTTGCGGCTAAATATGAAAAGTGAACCCGCTTACACCGATCAGGCGCTGTCTAATTTATTAAGGCCATTTTCCCAGGGTTAGAAAATTGATCGGTCGGATAGATATTGTTATCATCCTGGCTTTCATTGCTTATGCTGTCGCTGCCGGTTTCCTGGCCAGGGCGAAAGCATCCCGGAATCTTGAGGAATATTTTTTAGCGGGAAGATCCCTGAAAGGGTGGAAGGCGGGCATCAGTATGGCAGCCACCCAGTTCGCCGCCGATACACCGCTTCTGGTTACCGGGCTGATCGCCACTGCCGGAATTTTTTCTCTCTGGCGTTTATGGATTTATACGATTGCCTTTTTGCTGATGGGTTTTTTACTAGCTGCAAGCTGGCGCCGGGCCGGAGTTCTGACCGACGCGGAACTTACCGAAATCCGCTATGGCGGCCAGCCGGCTGCAGTTTTGCGCGCTTTCAAAGCCGTTTATTTCGGCACCTTTTTCAATTGTATCGTCCTCGCTTGGGTACTGCTTGCGGCCACCCGCATTGCCGAACCTTTTCTCTTATGGAACCAATGGCTGCCGGAAAGCTGGTTTCAAATCGTGCACGACTTGGTGCAGAGGATCGGTGTTCCGCTAACCGTTGACCCCGAAGGTCCAAGAGTTTGGATCCTTTCCGCCAACAATTTGATCTCCTTAGCTTGTATCCTGATGGTGACCACGCTTTATTCGGCCACCGGCGGGCTGCGCAGTGTGGTGGAGACTGATTTGGTTCAATTTGCCATCATGATGGTCAGCACCCTGATTTTCGTAGTTATTGTTATCCATAAAGTCGGGGGTTTAGAAGCTATCCCGTTAAAGTTGCACCAGCTTTTCAATGAAGGGCGCACGCCCGGGGGCATAACCCCTTCTCAGATACTGGCCTTTGATCCCTCTCAAGCCAAGGATGTCAGCTGGACTTTGCTGGCGGTTTTTGCCCTGCAATGGATCGTTCAACTGAATGCCGACGGCACGGGATATCTGGCTCAACGAACGATGGCTTGCCGCAGCGACCAGGATGCCCGCCAGGCCGCCCTGGTCTTTACCGTGAGCCAGGTATTCGTGCGCAGCCTCCTCTGGCTGCCGCTGGGGTTGGGTTTATTGATTTTATTCCCACTGGATCCAAACTTGGACGCGAGTCTGATAGTGGCCGAGAGGGAGACAACCTTTGTGCGCGGAATGGCTGAGCTTCTTCCCGCCGGTATCAAGGGATTGATGTTAACCTGTATGCTGGCCGCCTTAGCTTCCACTGTGGACACGCATTTGAACTGGGGAGCTTCCTATTGGACCAATGACATTTATAAACGATTTTTTTGCCGCCATATCTTGAAGAGGGAACCCCGTCCTTCATCACTGATTTGGGTCGCGCGCTGCTCCAATCTTCTGATTCTGGCCATCGCTTTCCTCATCATGGGGCAACTTTCGTCGATTCAAATGGCCTGGCAGGCGAGTCTACTTTTGGGGGCGGGTATGGGGATTATGCTCGTTTTGCGATGGCTTTGGTGGCGGATCAATGCTTGGGGTGAGATAACCTGCATCCTCATGTCTTCGGTTTTTGCCCCGGTTTTGCTTTGGGCATTTCCAGAGGCGGAAGCCTTGAGACTCCTTCTCATGGCCATTATCTCGACCTCCGCTGGGATAGGTGCTTCATTTCTTCTCGGGCCTGAAAACAAGGAATTGCTGAAGGAATTTTACCGCCGGGCGCGACCGCCGGGATTCTGGGGCCCGATAGCCCGGGATTTGGGCCAAGACAAGCAGAGCAAATGGCTCCTGACCCGGGCGAGTACCGCCATCATTCTGGCTTCTATTACCACCTTTTTTCTGTTAACCGCTGTTGGGACCTGGGTGTGCAGCAGCCCGGCGCCATCCTGGTTTCCCTGGCGCGGAACCTACCTTTTTCTTTTAACTACCATTGGTCTGGGCCTTATCCCCTTGTGGTGGCGACTGGGCATGCAATCCAACAAGAAAACCACTGCCAAAAAATAAAGTTATGTTCGGCAGAACGGAAAAAGATGAAATCCGGGAAATGGAAAATTGGCGGTGGGCCAGGGTATTCATTGGATAATGTTCTCCCAGAGAGGAGGTGAGACAAGCGCTTAGATCCTTCGTTTTTATTTTAAATGGTTTTAAAAAGGGGGGGATGATGAGAAAATGTTTTTACATAGGAATTTTAGGGTTTCTGATTGTTTTTTTTGCATCCACGATTCCCTGTTACTCGGAGGAAACGGCAAGGCAAAGAATCATCGATGAAAAGGTAATGAAATTTCTTGATAAAATGAAGAATCGATGGCGTGATTTAAATGTTCCGGAAGCGGACGGGAAAATTCTTTATGAAATTATCGTTCAGAGTAAATACCAAAAGGCGCTGGAAGTGGGAACCTCGACGGGTCATTCGGCGATATGGATGGCCTGGGCACTCAGCAAGACAGGAGGGAAGCTGGTTACCATCGAAATCGATGAAGGGCGCTACAGGCAGGCATTGGCCAATTTCAAGGAAGCGGGTCTCAGCGAGTACATAGATGCCCGGCTTGCCGATGCCCATCAGTTAGTGAATGAGCTTTTGGGGCCCTTTGATTTTGTCTTCATTGATGCGGATAAAGATTGGTACACCAATTATGCCAAAGCTTTAGTTCCGAAACTTGAAACTGGGGGCTGCATAGCGGCGCATAACGTTGAAGAGCCGGAACCTCTTCATCGAGGGGGATATAGGATGGGTACCGACGAATATTATAAATATATGAAAAGCCTGCCTGGATTTAAAACTAGCATCCATCCGCAGAGCCGCGCCGACGTTTCCGTCAGTTACAAAAAAAGGAAAGGTAAATAGACGCTGGTCAACAAGGGTAAGATTCGAGTGTTCGAGTGCTTCGAGTGGGGTGGGACCAAGGGGATGACGCAATTCTTTCGCATCTCCCTATACGCCTTCCGTAGGCATTATACATTGAACAAGAAATTGATGATGTCCCCGTCCTCCACAACGTAGTCCCGGCCTTTCTGCAGCAGTTTTCCCTCCTCGCGGACCTTCTGCTCGTTGCCCAGCTGAATAAGATCTTCGTATTTGATGACCTCAGCCTGGATGAAGCCGCGCTCGATCCGTTTCTCGATGAAGAGCAGATCATTCAGCCGTAATTCTTCGTTCAGGGCCGTAATATCGCGGCGAGGGTCGACGGAGCCGGCAACATGAAAAACCGTATCTTCCGGAAAAGCGCGCACGAGATGGCAGATGACGTCCACCTTCTCGAGAACGCGCCAGATCCGGGTATTACGCTCTGCCTGTTTTTCCAGGTCCGGTAGGAGAGAGAATTCGATCTGGGCCGGCGTTTCCACTCGCGGCCGATAGATCTCGACCAGACGCTCGAAACGCTCGTCACGGACGCGGGCCAATCCCTGGGCTTCTCCCTTGCATTTTTCCGGTTCGCTTTCTTTTCCCGTCAGCAAGCGAAAGAGCGTGCGTTTGCCAACCTGCGGGAAAACAATCAATCCCAGCTTCATTTCTTATTCCTCTATCATCTCATCCCTCTTTTCCCTTTCTTGGTTTCACTCTCCCCTCTTGATGGGGGGAGAGGTAGGGTAGGGGGGACGGAATTTATTGCTTCCACAAAATGAATGTAACTGCGTCCTGCCAAACAAATCACTTCCGATGATTATTGACGAATAGCGGATAAAACCGATCGGAATGCCAAGTGGGCTGCCTTGGGATAGATTCGGGCAGAAATTACATGTTTATTTTACGACCAAGTAACGAACTTTTCAAGCGAATTCGGTTCATTCTAATCCTGAGTCATAAACTCATCGACAAAATTTGTCGTGGCCCGGACGGAGGAACGGTACGCGCCGCACACCTTCCATTCCTTCAATCAGAGGATTACAAACAAGAGTCCTTTTTAATTCGTTACCCGTTGCAGACCGAGCTACGGCCATGAGCTGCTGCGAGACTCTCGCCGCAGGATTTTTGGGAATGATCAGCCCAGTTCTGGGAGCTTGGCTGGTTAGCATTTTTGGAGATGTAAATGTAAATGGAATTAGGCCCTTATTCTTTCTGAATCTTGCCGGCACCCTGGCCACATTTCTTCTTTTGCTCACTCAATTATCCGGCCGGAAGTGGGGAAGCCTGGGCGGCTCAAAGCCTAATTTTTTGAAAGACCTCTCCCAAGTATTTGAGCAGGGACATAACTTAAAGCGTTTTCTGGTCATCTCTGCCTTCACTTTTCTACCGCAAGGGATGGTAATTCCTTTCACTCATGTCTTTGCCCGTGAGTTAAAAGGGGCAGATCAATACATATTAGGTGCGATGGTTACTGCTTTTGCAGTGACCCCCTTTGTGCTGGGAATTCCTCTGGGGAGGTTAGCGGACAAGATCGGGCGGAAAAAGGTTCTCTATTTGGTAGGGCCCCTTTTCTGGGCCTCTAACTTAATGCTGATCTGGGCCTCAAGCCCTGTGTTTCTGATAGCGGCGGGGGCCCTACAAGGGTTCTTCTATATCAACACTGTTGTTACAAGCGCTATTACTTTTGAGCTAATTCCCCATGAACAAATGGGCAGGTGGCTGGGGATGGTGCGGTTCTTTAGGTTGTTCCCTGCTGCCGGTGCAGCTTATTTGGCTGGATTTCTCTGGGATAACCTCGGTTAAAAATTTAAAAAAGGCCGCTGTCCTAAAATAGGAATTTCATATCCACATCTCAAACTTTATTTGGTTAGTACCCCGGGAAAAAGAAATGCCTTGGCGCCTCGGTGAGAGAAGAATAAGAATGAGGTCAGGAGGAAGAAGGGCATAGAAGGGGAAAGGAACCAAATTTTTTCTTGCCTCTTGGGGCTTGCTATCTTGGGTTCGACTTGCTAATATTTAGTTGCCATGGAAAATAGATATTATAAAATTCGCGCAGATGAGAAAAGAGTCATTGTAGAGCGCATCACGGCCTATATCAAAAACCGGCCCGATATTCTTTTTGCTTATTTACATGGTTCGTTTTTCTCCGGCGATCGATTCAGAGATATTGACATCGCCATCTACCTGAAGCCTCCTTTTTCACCTTCGCTTCAGGTTGAACTTGAAATGGAGACGGAATTAGACAAAGAGGTGAAAAAGTACCCGGTAGAGGTTCGGGTCTTGAACAACGCTCCTCTTTCCTTTCGGTACAACGTACTCAAGCATGGAAAGCCGATCGTTGTGATTGATGACGACCTGCGTTGTGATTTTATGGAGGCGACCCTGAGCAATTATTTCGACTTCGCTCCTTTCCGGAAAATGTACCTCAAGGAGGCGATGGGATCTGGAATATAACCCCGACAAGGTGAGAAAGATTACCTCCGAAGTGCTTTCTGCCCTTCAAAGGTTGGAAGACTTAAGAAAGCTCTCTGAGGAAGAGTTCGCTGCCGACCCGCACAAGGTGGCGAGCGCTAAATACAACCTCATTGTGGCCATCGAAGGGGCGGTAGACCTAAGCAATCATATCATTTCCAAGAACGGATTCCGCACGCCCGAAGACTACGCCGATACCTTCAGAGTCATGGAGGAAAAAGGAGTTTTCGATGCGGAATTTACCAACTCTCTAATACAGATGGCGCGGTTCAGAAACAGACTTGTGCATATTTATTGGGATATCGACGATGCAGAGATCTACAGGATTATCCAAACCAGGCTGCAGGATATCAAACAGTTTTTAAAGAAATTCGGAAATTTTATAGGACTATAAGCGGAAATGTTTTGGGGCAAAAGAAAGGGGTTGCCAGCCATGATAAAGGCTGGCAACCCCTTAACATTAGGTGGAGCCGACGGGGAGAGTTGAACTCCTGTAAAATGGGGAACAAACCTCAACTATCTCTCAACCCCACCCTTAAATTATTTGGATCGGATAAGATTTTCAATTCTCCGTGCGACTCACAAAGCGATATACACCCAAAATTGAAAAGAGTGAGTCTGCTGGGGGAAAGGATTGCGAGATGAAGATAAAATTACGCGTGGCTTCTATTTTTTTATCGACCCTTCCCGTTCTTCTGCTTTTGAATGCCTGCGAAAAAGTGAGTTCAATACCTGTTGCCGAGGAGAAGGTTTATAACGTACAGGTCCGGGCAGCGGAAAAAAGACCTCTCCGGCCCTTCGTAGAAGCCATTGGCAATTTAAACCCCTATGACGAGGTAACGGTAAGCACCGAGGTCGATGGGATTTTAAAGGATCTCAAAGTGGACGAAGGAACCAAGGTTTCCAGGGATATGCTACTGGCCGTGATCGATGACACGGATTATCGTCTGGAAACGAAAAGAGCCGAGGCCGTCTTGGAGGGTGCCGATTCCCGGCTACAACAACTCTTAACCGGTGCCCGTCCTCAAGAAATTCAACTGGCGAAGGCGGAGGTGAATCAGACCCTGGCCGATATGGAGAAACGGAAAGCGGATATGGATCGGGCCAAAAAGCTTTATCAGGATAAATACATCTCCGCCCAGGAATGGGATTCTGCCCGAACCGCATACGAGGTAGCTGTTGCCTACCATAAAAAGGCCAAAGAAAATTATGCTTTGGTGGTCGAGGGACCCCGCCAGGAAGAAATCGCCGCCGCTCGCGCCCAATTAGACCAATCCCAGGCCGCCCTCTCTCTGGCCCGCCAAAAACTCAGCAAGACCAAGATCTTTTCTCCCCTGGCTGGAATCGTCCGGGTCCGGAAGGTTTCCAAAGGGGAGTTGGTGAAAAATGGTACCCCTCTTTTTGTGATCATTCAATCAAACCCCATCAAGCTTCGTTTTACTATGAGGGAAAGAGACGTGGGAAAAGTAAAGAACGGCCAGGGTGTTTCCCTGCGGGTGGATGCTTTTCCCGAAAGAGAATTCAAAGGGGAAGTCACCACCATTTATCCGAGCCTGGAGGAAAAAACCAGGACCCTTTTGGTGGAGGCCTTGGTTCCGAATCCTGAAGGAATTTTAAAGCCAGGCCTTTTTGCCAAGGTTATCCTGTATACCGGGCAGGCCAAGGAAACGGTGGTGATCCCGGTAACGGCTCTTTTATACGAGGAAACCAAAGTTAAGGTGTTCGTGGAGGAAAAAGGCCACGCCAAGGAAAAGGCTGTGAAAGTGGGCAGTAAATACGGCGAGTTTATGGAAATTGTGGAGGGTTTACAGGGAGGCGAAAAAGTTGTGGTCGCCGGCCAGCAGAATCTTTCCGAGGGGGGAAAACTCAATGTGGCTCGCTGATACGTCCATTAAGCGACCGGTCTTCGCCACGATGCTGATCATGGCCCTTGTCGTCTTCGGCGTGGTGAGTTACCCCAGTATCGGCGTGGACCTGTTCCCCAAGGTTGACTTCCCAATCGTCAACATCAAAACGATCCTGCGCGGAGCGAGCCCCGAAATCATGGATGTGGACGTCACGGATAAGATCGAGGAGGCCGTCAACACCATAAACGGGGTCAAGACCATCAGCTCCATGAGCGCGGAAAGCGTGTCCGTGATCACCGTGGAGTTCGTTCTCGAAAGGGACATCGATTTGGCCGTGCAGGACGTTCGAGAAAAGATCGCCGCCATCAGGTCCAAATTGCCCAATGACATCGACGAACCGGTCATCGAAAAAGTCGACCCTGATGCTTCCCCGGTATTGTGGATGGCCCTTTCGGGCCAAAAGTCCGTTCGGGAGCTTTCCACCTATACGGATGAGGTATTGAAAGAACAGCTGCAACGGGTCAACGAAGTCGGCGCCATCCGGATGGGGGGCCTGCGGTTACGGCAGGTGCGCATCTGGCTGGACCGCTACAAACTCGAGGCCTATAAGCTGACCGCCCACGACGTTTTGCGGACTCTGCAACGGGAGAATGTGGAGTTGCCCGGGGGAAGGATTGAGAGCACCACGAAGGAATACTCGGTAAAAATCAAAGGAGAAGTTCCGAACCCCCAGGAATTCAATGACCTGATCGTAGGATACTACAACAATGCTCCGGTCAGGCTCCGGGACATCGGGCGGGCGGAGGACGGGATGGCGGAGAAGCGCTCCATCGTCCGGTTTAACGGAGTTCCCGCGGTGGGGTTGGGGGTTCAGAAACAGTCGGGAACCAATACGGTCGAGGTTATCAATCGGGTGAAAAAGGAGCTGGAGCGGATCAAAACCACTCTCCCTGCGGGAATGAAATTGGAGATCGCCTTCGACCAATCCGACTTCATCAACCGTTCCGTCCGGGAAGTACAGCATCACTTAATTTATGGGGGGTTCTTTGCCACGCTGGCGGTGTTGCTCTTCTTAAAGAGTCTGAGCATCACGCTGATCAGCGCCTTGGCCATCCCGATTTCGGTCGTGGCCACCTTTGGCATCATGCGGGCCTTCAATTTCACTTTCAACAACATGTCCATGCTGGCTCTCTCCCTTTCCATTGGGATCCTCATCGATGACGCCATCATCGTCGTGGAAAACATCCACCGCCACATCGAAGGGGGCATGTCCCCCCAGAAAGCCGCGTCCTTTGCCACCTCCGAGATCGGCCTCGCCGTGTCGGCCACCACCCTGGCCATCATTGTCATATTTCTTCCGGTAGCCTTCATGAAAGGGGTTATCGGAAGGTTCTTCTTCCAGTTCGCCATGACGGTCGTTTTTGCAGTCATGGTATCCTGGTTTGTTTCCTTTACCCTTACCCCCATGCTGGCATCGCAATGGCTGAGGTCGTCCCGGAACCATGTCCCCGAAAAGGGGAAAAGACGGTTCGATGCCCTGGGTTGGTTTGATCGATTCTATAAGAAGTCGGAAGGGGCCTATAAGAAATTGCTGGCCCTGGCGCTGCGGCACCGGGCTGCGGTCTTGGGATTGGCTCTGCTGGCCTTTCTGGGCGGCCTTGCGCTCACCAATTTTTTAGGAAAGGAATTCATCCCCCCGGAAGACCAGGGCCGGTTCATTATCCGCATGCAGGCCCCCGTAGATTATTCCGTTGACGCCGCCGATGGAATGTTTCGGAAAGCAGAGGAAATTCTCCGCAAATTTCCGGAGGTGGTCTCCATCTATTACGCCCTGGGAACAGGGACCACCGAGGAAATCAACAAGGCCGTCCTGTTCAGCACTTTGAAAACGAAAGCGGAGAGAAAGAAAAAACAGGAACAGATCAAGAAGGAGGTCCGCAAGGCGCTGGCCTCGATCATCGGGCTGAAAGTTTCGGTGGAAGATGTGGCCATGATCGGAGGCGGTCGGAGAATGGTTCCCATCCAGTACAGCATCCGGGGAAGGAATCTAAAAGAGCTGGAAACCTATTCCCGTGAGGTCACGAATCAGTTTTCCAAACTTCCGGGGATTGTAGACGTGGATACTTCTCTGGAGGCCGGAAAACCGGAAAGTCGCATCCTCATCGACCGCAACAAGGCCGCTGACCTGGGCGTGGACATTGGCAGCGTAGCCGAGGTGATCAACATCCTCATCGGCGGCGAAGTGGATGTGACCAAATTCAAAGATGAAGCGCGGGGCCGAAGGTACGACGTCCGAGCCAGACTCTGGGCCGAGGGTAGAACCAGCCCCGAGGATATCGGCCGGCTTTATGTGCGCTCCCGAGATGGGAGACTGGTGGAAATCGCCAACATCGTGAAAATCCAAGAGGCGGGGGGGCCGAGTATTATCAACCGGGTGGACCGCCAGAGGGCTATCACGCTCTTTGCCAACCTGGAAAGCAAGCCCTTAGGCCAGGCAAAAAATGAGTTGGATGCCATTGCCACGAAGATCCTCCCTTTTGAATACTCGGGAAGATACAAAGGAATGGCCGATACCATGGGGGAATCCTTCGAGTTTTTAATGTTTGCCTTGGTTCTCGGCATCGTCATGGCCTACATGGTTCTGGCTGCCCAGTTTGAAAGCTTTGTCCAGCCGTTCATTATTTTGATGTCCCTGCCTCTTGCTTTTATCGGGGCTTTCGGCGCTCTTCTTCTAACCGGGCGGACACTCAATATTTTCAGCTTCATCGGGCTCATTCTCCTGATGGGCCTGGTAAAGAAGAACGCGATCCTGCTCGTGGATTACACCAATACCCTGAGACAGAGGGGGTTGGCGAGGAGGGAAGCGATATTGGAAGCGGGTCCCGTGAGATTGAGGCCGATTCTGATGACCACCTTTGCCATGATTTTCGGGATGATGCCCGTAGCCCTGGGTGTCGGGGAAGGCGCCGAAACCCGTTCGCCCATGGGAATCGCGGTGATCGGAGGATTGCTCACCTCCCTTTTCTTGACGCTCATTGTGGTGCCGGTGGCCTATGATGTGGTTGACGCTTTCCTCGCCAGATTTCTCAAGAAAAAAGAAGCAATAGAAGTTGCGCCCCCAGTGGGAGGTGCAAAGTAGTTAAAGCCCTATCAAAGACCCTGGCGATGACGGAAAGATACCTCACCCTGTTTCCCTGGGCCCATTTTCGCAAACACAAAGGGGCTGTCAAGGTCCATACCCTCATGGATTTGCGGGGAAGCATTCCCTGTTTTATCCGCATAACTCATGGCAAAGTTCACGATGTCAATATTCTCGGGTATTCCGGGGACATAATACCAAATACAAAGTTCCATAGTCCCATTCCCAATTTACTCTTGCAATTTTCTTACCATTTTATTTATAATATGACTTAGGAGGATTGAGTATGAATATTATAAAGGCGGTAAGAATAAGCAAAAAAGGGCAATTTGTGATTCCCAAGGAAATGAGGGAAGCCTTAGGGGTGAAGGAAGGAGAAGAACTCCTCGTTACTTTCGAATCTGGAAAGGTTGTTTTAACACGCCCGCGGGAATATGCCAAGACGACCCGGGGCCTGATGAAGGGGACATGGGGAAAAGATCGAAAGGCAGTGGAACGGTATCTCGAGAAGGAACGCCGGTCGTGGGCATAGGATCATGGCATTTCAGAATGAATTAAAAAAGCTGAAGAAAGTAGGATTAGATAGTTCCCTTCTGATTTATCACCTCGAAGATCTGGAGCCGTATGCGAATTTGACGGAAAATATTTTTGCAGCGGTTGCCGAAGGTTCTTTGATCGCAGTATTATCTACAGTTTCCGTGACCGAGCTTTTGGTCCAACCGTTTACCGCTGGCCAGCAGGACCGAATCGCGGCTTTTGAACGCTTTCTTTTCTCCCTACCAAATACGGAACTAAAATCTCCGGATTACCTCATCGCCAGGGAAGCCGCGCGCCTTCGTTCTAAATATAGAATCCGAACTCCGGATGCCCTCCTGATGGCTACGTCAATAATTGAAAAGGCAGATGCTTTTATAACCAATGATGCCCGTCTGCGTACTCTCCGGGCTGAAGGAATAACCATTCTGGTTCTTGATGATTTCCTGCAGTGAAAGATCGCAAGGGTCTAGATCGCCTGCTTCCTATATGCCCCCCAGTACAACCCGCTGGATATGGCCTTGATACCCAGGTTCAGTGTCATCTGGATGCGGAGTTCTTTAAAAACTTCAACCGGCAATTCCAGCTTGGGGAAAAGGAAAGGGAAGCGGTTGAATGGGAATGGAATTAAGAAGCGGGAAATACTATGTTCCATGTCGTGAATGCTTATACAAGGGCGGCGCAGTTTGAAGGATTACCGGCTGAAGCGAGTTATCGGCTCCAGAAGGTTGGTGGAGCGATATTGGGGATGGTGAAATAAAAAATCATGGTTCTACTTCGGGGAAGAATCTATAAACCTCTCCCTGGAGGTAGCATTATAAACCACAAAAGCCAGAAATTGAATTATTTAAGGGCGTCCCGCTTCACGCCATTTTCTTGTCTTGTCAGATATCGACATGATCTATCTCATGCCCAACGTTGCCGCTCAGCCGCGCGGACTACCGCGTCGGCTGGAGCGGCGTGTTGGGCAGAGCCTGCTGCTGGACCGGCTCCACGCGTGGCGCCCCCGAGATTCATAGACCCCGAAGCGTTGCCCCGAAGAACAGCACCCAAGCAAGCAAGAACAAAAGTGGGAGATACGTCCCTGCATTCCTTGTGGACATGCCAGGCCACCGTTTCTCTCCTTTGCCTCTCGTTTTCGGCTTGCGCCCAAGAAAAACCTTCGCCGTATTCGGTAGAGGGGGAAGGTTGTTCCGCTGACGTTCCTCGTTAACGTCAGCGACATAAAGTTCCTCAATGCGCTCAGCATCCTCTTCCCACCGTCGGGACCAGAAACCCATCCTTGCTTGTATCTGTCGCCAGAGCACACAGATGAGTCCCGCGACAATAGCTATGCCAAGTTTCACCTCCGGGTTGGTGCTGCTTGAGGCAGACAAGGCGAGCAGTCCCCCGTTCATCAACGTAAAAACGTGAAAGACGGTCCAGAAGCGGCTGTTGTCTTCGTTCATCTGCTTGACACAAACTTCAAACAGGGTCTTCATGCCTTCTCCTCTGCCCAACGGCTCGAACGATTTTGTTCGGCCGCGCGAATCAGCGCGCGGCCGGACAAATCGGGCGAGGCGCTCCGCGCAACTCGCCGTTCGGGCGCGCGCAGCGCGACCGAACGCTTCGGCTAAGTGGCTAGCAAATCCGCTGCGCTCATTTGCCAGTCCATCTTCAGCCGATTGTTGGACAATTTATTCCGATTTAATCCATTTGATAATTAATTCCTCCAATAAATCATTGCCTTGAATATTTTTTAAGAAGAATTTTCTTTCTTCTGCAGGGAAAATTGATGATGCATAGATAAAGGCTCTACGATTCCAGGGATCCATAGTTGGGAAAGTTTCTTTTAGCTCTCTGATCCAATCAGTCGCATTATGTTTTGCTGCGCAAATAATAATTTCTCTCCTCAAATACGGCGACGCATTTTGATAAAGTTTTATTATACTCGGTAAATTGTCAAATTTTTGCTGACTTGCAAATAGAGATAAAATAGAGAGTTGGTAATATTCATTTGATTTAATTATTTTATTCTCGAAGAAAGTTAACAGATCTTGACCAATATTTTCCCAATCGAGATCAGTCACCTGACTTACAGCCAGAAAATAGCGGCAAATTTCACTCAAGGCTGGCAAAAGTCTTGAAAACTCGCGAAGAAATATATTAATGCCTGCCGGGTGACCAATTTGAGCTAACCTTCTTATAAACCATCTCAACCTTATATAATCTGGTTCTGGCTTCTCTAAATAATCTGTAACAATCTTTTCAATTACATCAGGTCTAAATTTCGAAAGCTCGTCGTCAGACAATTCGCTTATCCAGACTATTCTATAAGGGTTACCATGAGAGTGTTTTTGAATGATTAAAACTAGATCCCTTTCAAGATCGTCTATGGGTCTATCTTCTATCATTTCGAGGCAAAACTTTCGAAATTTATCACGATCCATTAATTGGGTTTTATGTCTTTGGATCAGCAACTTTTGCTGTTTGTCAAGAGTGTTTGCGAGCGTTAAAATGAGAGATCGTGCTTCTATCTCTGATTCGGCGAAAAGAACGATATCATCAACATACCTACAAAAATTTATTCCCTGATGAGATAGAACGTTATCTACAGGCGACAAGACTGCCTCAGCGAGAATGTGAGAAGCATGAGGCCCAACTGGTACACCTCGGGAGACTTTTGCTGATAGAGCGCTGCATAGTCCAATAATCCACTTCAGCGCCTGATTTGGTAACCCAGCATCTATTAGTTGGTTTTCAAGGGCGTGATGATAAATTTGGTTATAAAAATCAGCTATATCTAGAATTACAACGTAATTATACTTTTGGGAGACTTCGTAGCAAGTCCTCCAAAAATCATTCCATGAATTAGCGGAATCATAGAGTTGTCCGTCGGTATCCGGAGCAAAACGATAACTAAAAACTTTTTTTCTTCTTTTGACCTCCTTTTGGCTTCAATTAGATGCCCATATTCATAAATTAACGTTGTTAGTAGCACACTGTTTAGAGGATCTAATTGGGATGCCGTGCGATATGATAGGTCATCTTTTGGAACAATGAATCTGCGAGAAGGACCGTAGCCAAAAGAAGATAAATCCAAGGAGGCTAATTCCGAAACGGCGATATCACCTAAATCTTGGATGATTGAAAGTTCGAAAGGTCGGGCAAACAGGTCGCTATCTCCTAAATTTTCAAGAGATTTTAATGCCCATTTAATTGACTCTTTTTTAATTTTCATATGTTATGTCCAACGGCTCGAACGATTTTGTTCGGCCGCGCGAATCAGCGCGCGGCCGAACGAATAATTTCACCGGGCGGCGGCGAACGACTTCCATTCTCAGAAGATGCGCTGCCCGCCGCTCCGGTGCAACGCTTTGTTCGACCGCGCTGATTAAAGTTAATGTCGGATGCCTTTAATTCGATGTCCCATCGACACCTTCAATTGCTCGGAACATTTTATCAAGGCCCTCACGACTCTCAATTGTTATCCATTGCAACGACCTGAGATGATCCGGTGGATTGCATGGTTCCAACATGACTGGAATGATGAATATTTGATTCTGCGGAATCTCGTCTAATACCCGCAGAGCGTAGCGGACCTCCTTTTGGACGAACCCCCTTTTGCTGACGCTGGCCGGTGAAAGGCAGGCGATGAAAAAGGCGGATTCACGAATCGCTTTTTCGATTTCGTGCTCCCAATTTTGACCGGGAAGCAGGTCCTTCTTGTCCATCCATGGTTTATGTCCGCGTTTCTTCAGTATTCTGTAAAGGTGCAAGGCGCGTTCGACGTCTTCGCGCGCGTAACATAGAAAGAGTTTGCGCGATCCGTGTGCATCGAACGCCTGCGGGACACTTCGTTGTGGTACGTCCAAATGCATGACTCGGTGGGCACGTTCGAATTCGAACGTGTACCATGAGATGATTCGAGCGACGCGGATGGCATCATGACGTAGCATTCTCAGTGTTACGCTTGACTCCAGCGCGTGGATGAATAGTCCCCTTTTTTCCATCAATTCAGACATTTCTTCAAGGAGCTTCGGCGGAAGAGCTTTGTGCTCAGCCATTTCGTGAAGCAGGTCATGTGCACTTCGGCTCTTCGGAATGGTGGGCAAATCGAGCGACGCAAAGACCTGGATGATGAAAAGTTCCAGGGTACGCATGAGCAATGCATATCCAGGTTGTGGGTCGCGGTTTTTGTCACCGGGCGGTACGACGAATGGCAATACCTCGGCGAAGTTCGCAAGGATCGAGAGATTGAATGCCGCAAGTGCATTCATTCCGCTCACATCTTCACTTGACTCTAACCAAGTCTCTTCGTCCAACCGAAGACTTACTCCCTTTTCTGACAGTTCTGTAACACCATCGGGATTAAACTGTTCAGGGTCGATAACGCGTTCGCTTCTGCCACACCACCGACATTGAATTAATCTAACGAGCGAACCGTCTTTACGGCGTTCGTCGCGCAATCTCTGGACATCCGGGTAGTAGTGCCCGCATGCACTCGGCTGTTGGCCTTCGAAGTAGGGACCATGCATTGCAGCCTCACATCATTGGATTCCGGAAGTTTTTTTCCGGTCTTGCGTTAGCGGTCGAACAAAAAGGTCACCGGGAGCCGGATTTATCGGCGATCCGGTGGACCGCCTGGTTAGGCGAGTTTTTGTTCAATTTCCTGCGTCCTTAACCTTACGTCTTTTCCAGGATTTCATAATTTAATGGGCGCCATTCTACTTTTGCTTTTTGCCCGCAATGGACAGACAAGCAACGTGCGCGGTACAGACGAAGCCGTCAGGGTTTGAGCCCTCCGTTTGTGCCGTTGGGCGTAGTGGGTTTGAATTCATGTGGCCATGATCTTGGTAAGCTTTATGATGACTCTCCCGTCTGCCTCAACAATTCTCCTCTCTCCAAACAGGCTTCTTTTGGTTTCGGCATCCATCAGATTTAGGGATAGAGAAGCGACTCCTCCAACATAATATTCCTTCCTTACAAAATTGGCTTTCAACTCCTCGATTTTGTTTTCCGAAAACTGAAGCTTCCCATAGACTTCTATTTCCTTTCGGTGTCGCAGTGAAAAGAAATCATTTAAGTTACCTTGATCGACAAAGACATACTCGATCGCATCATCCTCAAGCAATGGCGCCTTGATTTTGACTTTAACCCCGATCGTTTTGCCGTATTCGAGATTGAAGTTCGAGCACAGGGATTTTGAAGCTGGGAAAGCATTACCCACGAAGTCTACCTTCAGCTTGACCACCCGACCTGAATAGACTTTCGGAAGCAGCAGAAATTTTCCAATGATTTCTTTAGAATTCCCGTATTCGTCGGTGGAGGTGTCCTCCCTAAGTTCTTTTGATGCGAGAAGCTCATCGAACTTTCTCTTCAGTTTTTCTGCTAAGTCATCCTCGGACAGGAAAAAGTCAACCGTGTGCCTATCCCTGAGAATTGATTTAAAAGCTATGAGCCTTTCCCGTTTTTCATCAAAGTCAATATTCTGAGGCGAAATCAGTGAATCCTTTTCATCAATCATATATATGAGAATCTCACGATTTAGCTCATAGGCCCTTTCATACTCTCTTTGGGTAAAGGATTTGCCTGAATCTTCATCGATACTACCTAGACGGAAGGCGAGTATGCCAACAAAAATATCACATTGTTCGACCTCACTAAGGCATGTTATTAGCGGAGCCTCTTTCCGTGCTCCAAATCGCTCCATACCACGGACGTCAACATGGAATTTTTCCAGGAGGTCCCATATTTTACGTCTGTGATTCTTCAGATCCTCAAAGGTTGATGATATAAAAACAGCTTTCTTCATTGTAGTTCCTCATCCTTACGGCTAACGGCTCGAACGATTTTGTTCGGCCGCGCGAATCAGCGCGCGGTCGGACAAATCGGGCGAGGCGCTCCGCGCAACTCGCCGTTCGGGCGCGCGCAGCGCGACCGAACGATTATTATACGGAAGAGGTTTGTTCCTTCGATTTATGGTTAATGATATTATATTTTAACCAAAAAAACAAATAGTTATGAAGGAAAATCTTATTGACTACCGTAATTGATCCGTAATATCATATTATCAGCAATAATTCACCTTTAGATTGATAAACATTGCTTATCGATCTGATTATAAAAATCAAGATTTCTGAGGGTAAAAGATGGTTTTTTGTATATCAAAT
>Ga0180009_10000426_pt1 | contig 59611 bp, 53 predicted proteins | sample OS_PC_MetaG_FD_123537 | JGI IMG/M metagenome (GOLD analysis project Ga0180009, IMG submission 123537) | Groundwater microbial communities from the Aspo Hard Rock Laboratory (HRL) deep subsurface site, Sweden - OS_PC_MetaG | ecosystem: Environmental > Aquatic > Deep subsurface > Groundwater... | reverse complement strand
TTACGGCGCCAGCAACTTCTGGATGTGGTCGGCCTGGATCGATCACAGCCTGACCGAGGACCTGATCCTGCGCGCGGCATACGGGTACATGCGCCGTCTCGAGAAGCCGCAGCCCTGGTTCGGCCGGGACGGCTGGATGCACGCCTACGCCGATCAGTCCCTGGACTACGGCCAGGAGTTCGACCTGGGCCTGAGCTACAAGATCATGGACAACCTGACCTACCAGGCCCACTTCGGCTACTTCTGGGCCGGCGACTGGTTCAAGCTGGGCAGCAACAACCTGGAAATCAGCAACTCCTACCACTTCGACCACACCCTGGAGCTGACCTTCTAGGCTTGGACTGATTACCCGAAGCGAGGCCCCGGCCCGGCCGGGTCCTCCCTTCGGTCAAGCGCGCCGGGCCGGGCCGGCCGCCTCTATCCCGCTTTTTCTGCTTCGAGACGCACCGGACCATCCGGCTCTGGAGGACCGTGACATGGATTTTCGGCTGACGGCGGAACAACAGGCTTATGAAAAGACCTTCTCGGACTGGCTGTCTGGCAACCTGCCGGACGCCCTAGACCCCCAAGGCTCTGGTCATTTCGAGACGGATGAGGCCTGGGGCCTGGCCTATCGGGCCTTCCAGAAGACCCTGTTCGAGGCCGGTTACGCCGGGGTGCACTATCCCCTCGAGTATGGCGGTCAGGGGATGGGCATGATCGAGAACGTCATCATCTCCCGAGTCTTGGCGACCGCGTGCAACGAACTCAGAATTCCAGGCAGCATCACCTTCGGCATGGCCGCGCCCACGATACACATCGTCGGCACGGAAGAGCAGAAACGGGAGTTTCTGCCCAAAATGCTGGATGGCGCCCACATCTGGTGCCAGGGCTTCAGCGAGCCCAACGCCGGTTCCGACGTGGCCAACATCGGCACGAGCGCTGTTCGAGACGGCGAGCACTTTGTGATCAACGGCCGGAAAATCTGGACCAGTTTCGCCCATCTGGCCGATTACTGCATGCTTCTGGTCCGAACCGACCCGGGCGCGGCCAAGCACCGAGGCCTGAGCTATCTGCTCATGGATATGAACCTGCCCGGCGTGGAGGTGCGCCCCATCCGGCAACTGACCGCCGAATCGCACTTCAACGAGGTCTTTATGGAAGATGTTCGTATCCCCGTGGACATGCTGGTCGGCGGCGAGGGAAACGGCTGGCGCATCGCCATTACCACCCTGATGTTCGAGCGGGTCATGGGCGACGCGACCATGGCCGCGACCTACTCGGCCTCCCTGGTCCGGCTTTTCGAGATGGCCGGGACGACCAAACGGTCCGGCCGGCCGGTCATCGAGGACCCGCTCTTCCGGCAGGAACTGGCCCGGGCCTACGTGGATGTCCAGGTGCTCCGCTGCCACGGGCTCCGAAGCCTGAGCCACATGGTCTCCGGCGGCGTCCCCGGTCCCGAAGGCTCGATCGGCAAACTCCTGTGGAGCCTGGCTTATCAACGGTTCTCCGAGGCGGCTCTGAACATGCAGGGACCCGGCGGCCAGGTCATGGGCGGCTCGCCCCGGTCCATTCAGGCGGGCCTCTGGCAGCACGAGTTCCTGATGTCCAAGGGCGGGACCATTGCCGCCGGCACCACGGAGATCAACAAAAACATCATCGGCGAGCGGGTCCTGGGTCTACCCAAGGACGGCAGCCGGGCCTCCCGAGGCTGAACGGCCGGCCGACGATCGCCCCGGCCGGACGACTCACGGCCCTGCCTCGATCGCTTTCACGCTCCCCGGGAAAGCGCTTGATTCCTTCCCGCCCCCTCCCGTATAATTGGGCCGCCGTCTCCCGTAATCCGGGAGTTCCGGGTTAGAAAACAATCGACATCAATTCCAGCCCGGCCGCGCGGGTCTTCGGTTTGCTGAATGACGAAACCGACATCCACCCAACGTCGCCGAATCAGGAGGAACCATGGACACCCAACTGCGAGAACGACTGGCCGAGGCGCTGTCCCTGCGGGGCGGGGCGTTTCCCGCCGTGAAATGCGACGAGTTTTACACGCTGATGGAGGCGATCGTTACGCCCGAGGAGGCGGAGTTGGCCGTCCGGATGCCGCTTCCGCCCTCGACCCGCGAGGAAGTGGCTCAAGCCGCCGGCATGAACGCGGATGAGACCGAAGCCCTGCTGGAAGGCATGGCCGACAAGGGCCTGGTCTTCGTCTCGGAAAAGAACGGCCTGAAACGGTACCACCTCCTGGCCCTGCTGCCGGGCATCTTCGAGTTCCAGTTCATGAAGGGCGAAGTCAGCGACCACTTCAGAAAACTGGCCCGGCTTTTCGACGATTATTTCAAGGCCCTGCAACGCATGTCCCGCTCCGATATGCCGGTGCCCGGCGTTCCCTTTTCCCGGGTCATCCCCATCGACCGGGAAGTCAAGGCCGAGATCGAGGTCTTTCCTTTCGAGCAGGTATCCGAATACATCGCCAACTCGGACCACATCACGGTTTCGACCTGCTATTGCCGCCATCACGGCGAGCTGCTGGACAATCCCTGCGACAAACCCAAGGAGGTCTGTTTTTCTTTCGGCCCCAGCGCCAAATTCGTGTCTGAGCGGGGCTTCGGCCGGCCGGTCTCGAAGGACGAGGCCCTGGCCCTGATGAAGACGGCCGAAGAGGCCGGCCTGGTCCATTGTTCCAGCAACACCAGCCGGTACATCGACTTTGTCTGCAACTGCTGCGTCTGCCATTGCGGCATCCTGCAGAGCATGAAGCGGTCCGTTTCCGGCGCCTTCGGCGCTCATTCCAATTACATCATCGACGCGGACCCCGATACCTGCACCGGCTGCGAGACCTGCATCGACCGCTGCCCCATGGCGGCCCTGGCCATGAAGGATGACCGGGTCGAGCCCGACCTGGAAAGGTGCATCGGCTGCGGGGTCTGTGTGTCGACCTGCCCTTCGGGCTCGCTTCAACTGACGGCTCGGGCCGACCGCAAGTCCCCGCCCGCGACCCCTCGGGACCTGGCGGCGGCCATGATCGAGTCCCTGATATCGTAGTCGGTCCCGTCCCGTTGAAGATCGAAAGGCGTCCCGCCGGGGCGCCTTTTTCCGTTTTGGGCCACGGCCCGGGCGGTTCCTGCCCGGAGCCCTTGATTTTTCGGGCCGCCCTCTATTATAATTCGGACGCTTTCATCCAAAAGTCACGGGAGATATCAGTGTCCAAAGCATCCCAAGTCCTGCTCGAGACCCTTCGGGGGTTCGGCGTCGAACTCGTTTTCGGCATTCCCAGCGTTCACAACATCGGATTTTATGAAGCCATGCGGGAGGCCGGGTCCGTCCGACACGTCCTGTGCCGGACCGAGGCCGGGGCCGTGCACATGGCTGATGGGTACGCCCGGACCGGGCGGGGTCTGGGCGTGGCCGTCGCCTCGACCGGCCCCGGGGCCGGGTACACGGTCGCGCCGCTTATGGAGGCCTGGGCCAGTTGTTCGCCGGTTCTGGTCCTCAACTCCAACATCGCCAGCGGCCGGATCGGCGCAGGGGAAGGGAAGCTGCACGAAATTCCGGACCAGGCATCCATCTTCCGGAGCATGACCAAGGCGACCTTCTCCCCGCGTTCGGCCGACGAGGTGGGGCCGACGGCCCGGGAGGCGGCAACCACGGCCCTGACCGGACGGCCTGGCCCGGTCTATCTCGAAGTGCCGGTCGATTTGTGGGACAAGGAAACAGGGGAGGGACCGGGACCGCCTCCGGATACCGCCGGTCCGGCCGGGCCGTCCAAGGGACTGGCCGAAGCGATCGAACGGGTCCGGAAGGCCCGTCGTCCGGTGATCGTGGTAGGCGAGGACGCGGGACGGGCCGGGCTGGGCCCCCTGGTCATGGCCCTGGCCGAGCGCCTGGGCGCGCCCGTTGTGACCGAAACCCAGGCCGGCGGCGCCGTACCGGCCGACCATCCCCTGGTCTTCGGCGTCGCGCCCCGCAAAGGCGCGATCCGGGCCACCCTGGAAGAGGCGGATTTGGCGCTGGCTCTGGGCACAAGGCTCCGTGAAGCGGACATCAAACGCCACGGCGTCCATCTGGCCCCCCTCATCCACGCGGACTGGGACGAGACCTGGATGGGACGAAATTACGAGCCCCTGGTCCGCCTGCCCGGAAATCTCGGGACGACCCTGGCCGGACTGCTGGCGGGGCTCGAAACCGCGCCCCGGCCGGCATGGGCCGACAAACAAAGCGCTTTGCTGAAACGCGAGATCGAGACGGCCCGCGAAACCCACCCCGTCGAAATGGCCTATTTGAAGGCCATCCGGGAGGCCCTGCCCCGGAACGGGGACCTGATCGTGGACAACACCCAACTCGGCTATTGGGCCGAATATTTTTATCCGGCCTACGAGCCGGGGGGCCTGACGGCGGCCAAGGGAGCCACCATCCTCGGCTTCGCCTTTCCGGCGGCCATGGGCCGCCGACTGGCCCTGCCGGACCGCCCTCTGGCCGCCCTGATCGGCGACGGGGGGTTCTTGTACTGTGCCCAGGAACTGGCCACCTGCCGGCGACACGGCCTCGGCTTCCCTTTGATCGTGGTCAACGACCAGGCCTACGGCGTGATCGGATACCTTCAGAACCTCTTTTACCGGCAGAAGTATGAAAACGCCCTGGTCAATCCCGACTTCGTGGCCCTGGCCATGGCCTTCGGGGTCTCGGCGGTCCGGGTCGATTCGCCCGAAGGCCTGCATGAAGCCCTGGTCGAGGCCCTCTCGGCCCAGGACATGAGACTGATTGAACTGGCGGCCCGTTTCGAGGAGCCGCCGTTCAGACGCTATTAAATCATACCGTATTCGGCCTCTGGGCCGTATCGGTCGTCAGGAGCGAGACATGAGCGGATCGGACAAGAAGTCCGGAGATTCCTGGTCTCCGGAAATCGAAGAACTTCATCTCAGGGAATCCATGGCCGCCAAGATGGGCGGCCCGGAGCGCATCGAACGACAACGGGCCGCGGGCCGCTTGACCGTTCGGGAACGGATCGACGGGCTTTTCGACCCGGGCACTTTCCATGAAACGGGCGCCGCTGTCGGCGTGCCTCAGTACGATGGCAAACGTCTGGTGGACCTGCGGGCCTCGAACTTCATTTTCGGAACCGGCCGGGTGAACGGCCGCAAGATCGTGGTCGGGGCGGACGACTTCAGCATCCGCGGCGGCGCCTCGGATGCAGCCATCGGCCGCAAGGCGCCTTACGCCGAACACATGGCCCTGGAGTTCCGTCTGCCCATGGTCCGCCTCATCGACGGAACCGGCGGAGGCGGCAGCGTCAAACAACTGGAAATGATGGGCTCGACCTATGTCCCGGCCAACCCGGCCATGGACCTCATGGTCGCCCTGCTCGAGACCGTGCCCGTGGTCAGCGCCTGCATGGGCTCGGTGGCCGGCCTGGGCGCGGCCCGGGTCGTATTCTCCCACTTCTCGGTCATGCCCAGGAAGACGGCCCAGCTCTTCGTGGCCGGGCCGCCCGTGGTCATGCCGGCCACGGGCAAATGGATCGACAAGGAAGATTTGGGCGGGTCTCACATTCACACCCGGGGGTCCGGCGCGGTCGACAACGAAGCGGACTCGGAAGAAGACGCCTTCGAACAGATCAGGCGATTCCTGTCCTACATGCCTGATTCGGTCTATGAAGTGCCGCCGGTGATCGAAGCTATCGACCCGCCGGACCGGCGGGAGGAAGAACTGCTGTCCATCATTCCCCGCAACAAACGCAAGACCTATCCCGTCCGGCGCATCATCGACCTGGTCATGGACCGGGACAGCTTTTTCGAGATCGGCGCCAGATGGGGCCGGAGCGCGGTCACCGGCCTGGCCCGGCTGGCGGGCCGGCCGGTGGGCCTGATCGCCAACGATCCCCGCTTCCTCGGCGGGGCCATCGACGCCCAGGCGGCCGACAAAATGATCCGCCTGATCGACATGTGCGACACCTTTCACCTGCCCATCGTCAACCTGGTGGACAACCCCGGCTTCTGGATCGGGCTGGCGGGGGAGAAACAAGGCACCATCCGCCGAGGCGGCCGGTGGATTTATTCGGTCTACCAGGCCACGGTGCCCTGGTGTTCGATCATCCTGCGCAAGGTCTTCGGCGTGGCCGGCGCGGCCCACGGCAATCACACCCGGCTCAACCTCCGCTATGCCTGGCCCTCCGGCGAATGGGGCTCCCTGCCCATCGAAGGCGGGGTCATGGCCGCCTATCGCCGGGAGATCGAGGCGGCCGACGACCCGGACGCCCTGCGGGCCGAGATCGAGGAACGCCTGACCGACGTAACCTCGCCCTTCCGCACGGCCGAGATATTCGGCATCGAGGAGATCATCGATCCCCGGGACACCCGGCCGCTTCTGTGCGAATGGGTCGAAACCGCTTACCGGCTCCTGCCCAGCGAACTGGGAATCAAGCGCCGGGGCATGCGGCCGTGATTCGGGAAGCCGACCGGTAAAAAAAAGCCCGGGCCAAACCCCGGGCTTTCGTCCTTTTTACAGACAACTCCGTCAGTTGGCCTGGGCCTTGTTCCAGTAACTTTCCTTGAGCAGCCGTTTGAACAGCTTGCCCGTCGGCGTCCGGGGCAGTTGGGGGTTGAAGTCCACTCCCTTGGGGCACTTGATCTTGGACAGGTGCTGATGGCAGTATTCCATCAGTTCCCGGGCCAGTTCCGGACCGGCCTCGGACATGTCCACCGGCTGCACGATCGCCTTGACCTCCTCGCCGAAATCCTCGTTAGGCACGCCGATCACAGCCACGTCTGCCACCTTGGGGTACATGGTCAACACGTTTTCGGCCTCCTGGGGATAGATGTTGACCCCGCCCGAGATGATCATGTTGGCCTTGCGGTCGGTCAGGTAGACGTAGCCTTCCTCATCCACGTACCCGATGTCCCCCAGGGTGTTCCAGCCCTGGGAGGTTCTGGATTCGGCCGTCTTGTCCGGGTCGTTGTGGTATTCGAACGGGACGCCGCCTTCGATGTAAATAGTCCCGGGTTCATAAGGGGGCAGGATGTTTTCATTTTCATCGCAGATGCGGACCTGGCCGATGAAGCAGCGGCCGACCGAGCCTTTGTGCCGCAGCCACTCCTCGGAACTGATGGCGAAGAAGCCGTTTCCTTCGGTGCCGGCGTAATACTCGAAAATGACCGGTCCCCACCACTCGATCATCTGGTCCTTGACCTCGATGGGACAGGGCGCGGCTGCGTGAATGGCGATCCCGAGACTGGAGAGGTCGTATTTTTTCCGGACTTCCTCGGGCAGCTTGAGCATCCGGATGAACATGGTCGGGACCCACTGGCTGGTGGTCACCTTGTACTTCTCGATCAGGGCCAGGGCCTCTTCCGGATCGAACTTTTCCATGATGATCACGGTCCCGCCGGTGCGCAGCGTCCAGGTGCAGTAGCGCAGCGGGGCGGCGTGATAGAGCGGGGCGGGGGAGAGGTAGACCGTTTGCTCGTTAAGCTGATACAGGGCGATCATGCCCTGGGCCGCCGGGTGGACCGCGCCGAAGGGAAACGCCTCCCGGGTGGGGACAATGCCTTTGGGGCGGCCGGTCGTGCCGGACGAATAGAGCATGTCCTTGCCTTCGTTGCACTCGGGAATGGGTTCGGCGGGATAGGGCGCCACCGTCTCCTCGTAGGACCGATACCCTTGGGTGACGCCGCCGATCATGAGTCGATGCTCGGCATCGGGTATCTTGTCCAGCAGTTCGCCGGCCAGGTTCTCGTACTTCCTCGAGGTGATGAAGACCCGGGCCTGGCAGTCGTTGATGATGTACTCGATTTCCGCGGTCTTCAGGTGGGTGCTGATGGTCGTATAAAACAGGCCGGCCACCTGTGCGGCAAATACAACCTGAAGATATTCCTTGTTGTTTTCCATCATGATGGCGATGTGGTCGTTTGGTTGCAGGCCGATATCGCGGAAGAACCGGGAACAACGGTTTGCGCCCTGCTCCAGTTCCCCGTAAGTCACCACTTCGCCGGTTTTGGCCATGATGTAAGCCGGTTTGCCCGGCGCCTTTTGGGCGTGAACCCTGGGATGAAGCATCACTGCTCCACTCCTTGTACCGTTTTTTGCCTGTCGATTCAGAGGGCTCGTTTCCTTCCCGTCCCTTACCCCGGGCGATGCCGTCTTCCCTCGAATCCGGCGAAAGCCACGCTACACAAAATTGATTCCCAAGTCAAAGGAGTAAGAAGCGGAAGGAGGCTTTTCACTCCGGTCGGCTGGCCGGATTTTAATAAAAGGCTTGAAAACCAACCGAAATTTTATTCTAATGGCCAAGCGAAGCATATGGACGCAAGCCAACCGATTTTGATGGATGGGAGTCATTTATGAGAAGTGATGCCATGAAAAAGGGCCTGGACCGGGCGCCTCATCGTTCCTTGTTCAAGGCCATGGGTTACACCGACGAAGAAATCCGGCGACCGATCATCGGTATCGCCAATTCCAAGAACGAGATCATTCCCGGACATGTCCATCTGGACAAGATCGCCGAGGCGGTCAAGGCCGGCGTGCGCATGGCCGGGGGGACTCCCATCGAGTTTTCGACCATCGGGGTATGCGACGGCATCGCCATGAACCACGAGGGCATGAAGTATTCCCTGGCCAGCCGCGAACTGATCGCGGACTCGGTCGAGGTCATGGCCCGGGCCCACCCCTTCGACGGGCTGGTCCTGATACCCAACTGCGACAAGATCATCCCCGGGATGCTCATGGCCGCCCTTCGCCTGGACATTCCGGCCCTGGCGGTTTCGGGCGGCCCCATGCTCACCGGCTCCTTCGACGGCCGGGACGTGGACCTGATCACGGTTTTCGAGAGCGTGGGCAAGGTCAAGACCCGGAAGATGTCGGAAAAGGAACTCACGCGCCTGGAGGACTGCGCCTGCCCCGGCTGCGGCTCCTGTGCCGGCATGTTCACGGCCAATTCCATGAACTGCCTGACCGAAGCGCTGGGTCTGGGTCTGCCCGGCAACGGCACCATACCCGCGGTCAGCGCGGCCAGAATCCGTTTGGCCAAGCAGGCCGGACGGGCGATAATGAACCTGGTCAAAAAGAACATCACGCCCCGTGACCTGGCCACCTGGGCCGCCTTCCGAAACGCCGTGGCCGTGGACATGGCCCTGGGGGCCTCGACCAACACCGTGCTACATCTGCCGGCCCTGGCCCACGAGGCCGGGCTGGACCTGAACCTCGAGCTGTTCAACGAGATCAGCCACAAAACGCCGCATCTGGTCAGCCTTTCCCCGTCCGGTCCCCACCACCTTCAGGACCTGGACGCGGCCGGCGGGGTCATGGCCGTCATGGCCGAGCTGGCCAAGGCCGGGCTGATCGACGACGAGGTCATGACCGCGACGGGCTCCCGTCTCAAGACGAGCCTGAAAGGTGTCCTAGTGACCAATCGCGCCGTGATCCGGGAAGTCGGATCGCCTTATCACCAGGAGGGCGGCATCGCGATTTTGAAGGGCAACCTGGCCCCGGACGGCGGGGTGGTCAAGCAGTCGGCCGTGGCCGAGGAGATGATGCGCAGCCAGGGCCGGGCGCGTGTTTTCGATTCAGAGGAAGAGGCCAGCCGGTCGATTCTGGACGGCAAGATTCGTGCCGGGGACGTGGTCGTGGTCCGGTACGAGGGACCTCGGGGCGGACCGGGCATGCGGGAGATGCTGACGCCGACCAGTACCATCGTGGGCATGGGCCTGGGGGCCAGCGTGGCCCTGATTACCGACGGACGGTTTTCCGGCGGCACGCAAGGGGCGGCCATCGGCCACATCTCGCCGGAGGCGGCCCTGGGCGGTCCCATCGCCCTGGTCCAGGAAGGCGACCTGATTTCGATCGACATTCCGGCCCGACGGATCACCCTGGAGGTCGACGAAGCGGAACTCGAGCGCCGGCGGGCGAACTGGTCGCCGCCCGAACCCAAGATCAAGGAAGGATACGCCCTGCGCTACGCCCGGATGGTCACGTCCGGAGCGACGGGCGCGGTGTTCTCCGACGAACCGTGACCGGCCGCTGGCACGGCCGACAGTACGAAAGCGGTAGCCGCGGCCGGGCGGTGGATTGGCGGTTTGAATCCAACTCGTCCCATCGGTCCCTGGAGTCAAACGTGGGGTTTGTTTTCGATAAACGGTCCGCCCTGAGGCAGGAGGCATGGTTTCAGACGGAAACCGGGCGGGAGGTCTTTCGCCTCCAAGCCGGGCTGATCATGCGCCTGCTCCGTCCGCTGCCCGGCGAACGCGTTTTGGACGTGGGCTGCGGTTCAGGCCTGCACCTCCAGTTGTTCAAACGGGAGGGACTCAACCCCACCGGCATCGAACCTTCTCCAGCCATGATCGACCTGGCCCGGGCCCGTCTGGGCCGCCAGGCCGCACTTTACCCGGGCCGGGCCGAGGACCTGCCTTTCGAGGACAACACGTTCGACGTCGTCTGCCTGATCACCTGCCTCGAGTTCATGGACGACCCGGAAGCGGCCCTGGCCGAAGCATTCCGGGTTGCCCGCGGCCGCGTCTTCGTCGGCGTCCTCAATGCCCTGTCCCTGACCGCCGCGGGCAGGCGGCTGCGGGGGCTGTTCAAGGAGAGCATCTACGACCAGGCCCGATTCTTTTCCCTGTGGGAGATGTGCGGACTGGTCCGGCGGACCGCCGGCCCCGCGCCGATCCAATGGGCCAGCGCCGGCCTGCTGCCCCTCTCCCTGGTCCGGAGGACCTCCGGTTTCGAGGCCCGTCCCCTGGTCCAGCACAACCCCTTCGGCGCCTTCCTCGGACTGGCGGTTCAGGTGACCTATACCTTGCGGGCCGCCCCCCTGCCCGCGGACCCGGGCATGAAAATCCGGCCCAAGACCGTGCCCACGCCAACCGGTTGCGGCTCCATTTCACCGCACAGCAGGCCGAATGGTCGAGCCGGCCGATCGGCCAGGGAGGCATGGCCATGAGGGAAGCGCTGCTTTACGACCGTCTGGATCGGGATCGGGTCCGGTGCGGTCTCTGCGCCCACGAGTGCCTGATCCGCCCCGGGGACACGGGCATCTGCGGCGTGCGCCGCAACGAGAGCGGACGCTTGGTCACTCTGGTTTACGGACGGGCCGTCTCGGCCAATGTGGACCCCATCGAAAAAAAGCCCCTCTTCCACTTTCTGCCCGGCACCACCTCGCTGTCCATGGCCACCGTGGGCTGCAACTTCTCCTGCCGTTTCTGCCAGAACAGCGATATTTCCATGATGCCCCGGGACCAGGGGCGGATCGCCGGCGCCGACGACCTGCCTCCCGAAGACCTGGTCTCTCGGGCCCGGCGAAACGGGGCGGCCTCGATCTCCTATACCTATACCGAACCGACGGTCTTTTTCGAGTACGCCCTGGACACGGCCCGTCTGGCTACCCGGGCCGGCCTGAAGAACGTCTTCGTCACCAACGGGTACATGAGCCGGGCGGCCCTCGAAACCCTGGGTTCGAACCTTCACGCCGCCAACGTGGACCTCAAGGCTTTCACCGACTCGTTTTACAAGGAACTCTGCGGCGCCCGCCTCGAACCGGTCATGGAGACCATCGTCCGGATGAAGTCCATGGGGGTCTGGGTCGAGGTGACCACCCTGCTGATCCCCGGCCGCAATGACGACGAAACGGAACTGACCCGCCTCGCGGAATGGCTGGCCGGCGCGGGAACCGACATACCCTGGCACATCAGCTGCTTTCGCCCGACCTATCGCCTGCTGGACGTTTCTCCCACTTCGGCGGACGACATCCACCGCGCCCTGGAAATCGGGCGGGCGGCCGGCCTGCGTTACGTCTATGCGGGCAACCTCTGGGGGGACGAGGCCGAAAAGACCCATTGCCACCAATGCGGGACGCTTCTGATCGACCGCCGGGGCTTTTCCGTGCGTTCCAACCGCCTGCTCCGGGGCGCCTGTCCGAACTGTTCGACCCCGGCAGCCGGTGTCTGGGAGTAAGGCGGATGAGCGGGCCGAACGACCCCAGACAGGGGCATCGGGAACGCCTTCGGACCAAATTCCTTCGGCACGGCCTGGACAAGTTCACCGAGGAGGAGATCATCGAACTGCTTCTTACCTTCGGAACGCCCCGGCGGGACTGCAAGCAGCCCGCCCGGGCCCTGCTTCGGGAATTCGGCTCGATCCGGGCCGTTTTCGAGGCCGAGCCGGGTGACCTGTCCCGGGTGGACGGCTTGGGGCCCAACAACATCGTGGCCCTCAAGTTTATTCATGCCGTCTCCGGCCGCTACCTGGAACAAAGCCTTCTCGGCCGCGACTACTTCGCCTCCTCGACCAAAGTCCATCAATATCTGAAACACCACCTGGAAAGTCTGGACAAGGAGGTCTTCAAGGTCATCTTTCTGGACGGGGCCAACGGCGTTCTGGCCGCCGAGGACGTCAGCCGGGGTACGGTCGGCTCGGCTCACGTCCACCCGCGCGAGATCATCGAACGGGCCCTGGTTCTCCGGGCTGCCGGTCTGGTCTTCGCCCATAACCATCCCTCGGGCAAAACGAACCCCTCCCCGGATGACTTCCGTCTGACCAGACATCTCGTTCACGCGGCCTATCTCTCCCAGATGCGGGTCCTCGACCATTTGATAGTCGGTACAGGCAGTAATTACTACAGTTTTCGGGATCAGGGGCACCTGGAGCGCTACGAGCGGGAGTTCGACCAGATCTATCAGCGGCCGGGTTCATGACGGATGCGATATAGGGCTTGCGTCCTGCTGGTCAAAAAACTATAATGAAAAGGATTGGGTGGTTCGACGCCTTCAATACCCCGATCAATGAATGGCCGCGCGTAAAACCTGCTGGAGTCTCGCTTCAGGGCGGGATGCGAATCAATGTCTTGCTCTCTGGAGTTGATCTATGGACGTCAAGTACATCAACCCGTTCCTCGAAGCGACGGTCAACGTGATCAAGACCATGGCCTTTGTGGACGTCACCCCCGACAGACCATTTCTGAAAAAGGACCATGTCGCCTTTGGCGACGTTACGGGCATTATCGGTCTGACCGGTGACGTGCGGGGCTCCCTGTCGCTGACCATGAATTTCCATCTCATCAAAACGATCATGCAAAAGATGCTCGGGGAGGAGATCGAAGATGTCAACGACGACGCCCGGGACGCGGTCGGCGAGTTGACCAACATGATCTCCGGAGATGCCCGACGAGTGCTGCAGCAGAACGGTTTGAACCTCACTGCGGCCATCCCGACCATTGTTGCGGGCAAAAACCACACCATCAAACACATCGTCTCGGGACCGGTGATCGTCATTCCCTTTACCTCGGAGGGAGGCGGCAAGGCCTCGGTAGAGGTGAGTCTCGCCAAATAGAACCGGAAGGCATTATGGCCGAACCCTTGTCCGACCTTGAACGACTGCTGATTGAAAGCCGGAACAAGTTCCGGGCGCTGTTCGACGGGATCGAGGACCAGATCATGTCCATCGATCCGGACTTCAAGATCGTCATGGCCAACAACGCCCTGGCCCTGGCCGTCGATCGCAAACCGGCCTCCGTGATCGGCGAGACATGCCATCGCCTGATTTACGGCTTCGATCGTCCCTGCCCGGAAAACGGCCTGCCCTGCCCGGCCATCCTCAGCCAACGGACCCGGCGCTTCGAGTTCGTCCAACATGACCTCAGCCGGGGCCCTGGCCTGGAAAACAAACCACGGTATTTCGAAATCCGGTCCATGCCGGTCTTCGATGAAAACGGCCGGCCACAGGAAACCATCCTGGTACGGCGGGACGTCACGACCCAGCGGCTGGCCGAGATTCAGATTCGCCGATACAACGAGCACCTCGAGGAAGAGGTCGAGGAACGCACCCGGGACCTGGTCGAAATCAACGTGGAACTGACCCGCCAACGGAACGACCTCGAAGAGGTCAACCAGAAGCTGGAACATCTGCAGATACTCAAGCAGGACCTGACCAACATGGTCATCCATGACCTCAAAGGGCCCCTGTCCGAAATTCTGGCCAACCTCGAGATGATGAAAATGGAAGACCTGTCCGAGTTCCAGGGGGAGGCCGTCGAGGCGGCGGAAATGGGCGGACAGGACCTCATGCGCATGATCACCAACCTCCTGGACATCAGCCGAATGGAGGAAGACCGGCTGATCCTGGAAATTCACCCCTTCGACGCCGGGGCCCTGATCGAGCAGGCCCGTGATCGTTACACTCCCCAGGCGCAACTGAGCGAAGTGCTCATCGAGGCCGAACTTCCCTCCGGACTGCCCGAGCTGGAAGCCGACCCGAATCTTTTCGAGCGGATACTCAACAATCTCATTTCAAACGCCCTGGACTACACTCCCTCTGAAGGCCGAATAACCCTTGTGGCCTGGCTGGACGCCGATCGTTTCAGAATCGAGGTCCGCGACACCGGCCGGGGCATCCCCGAGGAACTTCAATCGAAGATATTCGACAAGTTTTCCCAAGGCAAGGACGGACGGCCCAAGACCAGCTCCGGCTTGGGACTGACCTTCTGCAAGATGGCCGTCGAGGCCCACGGCGGGCGAATCTGGGTTGAAAGTGAACCGGGTCGGGGCAGTCGCTTCATCTTCACCGTGCCGATAAACAGCGAGTCCGGCCAGCTTCGAGAGGCGATCACCTAAGATGAGTGAACTGAACAATCTCATCAAAAACATGCCGGGCTTCAAGATTCTCATCGTCGATGACAAGGCCAACATGCGTCGCACGATGCGCAACATGCTCCGCCTCCTGGGATTCAACAGTTTTCGCGAAGCCGACGATGGGGATAACGCCTTGCAGAAACTGCGGTCGGAAAAATTCGACTTCGTCATCTGCGACTGGAACATGCCCCGCATGAACGGGCTGGAAGTCCTGCGGTCGGTCAGGCAGGACGATCGTTTCAAGGACATCCCTTTCATGATGGTGACCGCGGAGGTCGAGGAGTCCACGGTGGCCGAGTCCATCGAGGCGGACGTGGACGGCTACGTGATCAAGCCGCTGCTGCCCACGACCCTTGAAACGAAAATGATCGAAATCCTGACCCGCAAACTGACGCCTTCCCCCCTGGAAACGCACCTTCAGGTGGCCGAGGTACTGCTCAAGGCCAGAAGCATCGTCGCGGTCCACCAGGAACTGGACAAGGCCGCCCAGATCAGCCCTCGCAGTCCGAAGGTCTTTTTCTTTCGGGGGCTCGCCTTCGAGGCCCAGGGCGACCTGGACAATGCGGAAAAGGCCTTTGCCGCGGCCCGGCAGTTCGGGCCCAAGTTCATACGGGCCCACGAGAAGCTGGCGGAGATTCTGGAGAAACAGGGACGCCAGTCGGAAATGGTCGAAATCCTCAAGGAGGTCGTCCGGGTCAGTCCCAAAAACGCCGAACGCCAGACCAAGCTGGGGCAGGCCCTTTTGGCTGACGGACGCATCCAGGAGGCCAAAAAGGCCTTCAATTTCGCCGTCCAACTCGAACCGGACAACTATGAACGCAAGACCGCCATCGGCGAGGCCTACCTGGCCCACGGGCTGGCGCAGGACGCGGAAAACGCCTTCAAGTCCTCCATCGAAACCAACCCGGACGACGTCTATGTCTACAACCGGCTGGGCATTGCCTTCAGACGCCAGAAAAAGTTCGAAGAAGCCATCCAGTATTATCTCAAGGCCCTGTCCATCGATCCCGAAGAGGAAAACCTGCTCTACAATCTGGCCCGCGCCTACCTGGGAGCCCAGAAAACCGAACCGGCCGTGGGCGCCTTGAAAAAGGCGATCAAGATCGAACCCGAATTCAAAGAGGCCCGTTCGCTGCTGGCGAAAATCCAAAGCCGTTGATCGGCCCGTAGCCGCCGACCGGGACCGGGCCGATATAGAGCGGTTTCCCCCCGACCGGTTCACGCCGGTTTTTTTCCGTAAGGGAGCCATCGAATGGAGATATATAAAAAAGAGTTCGCCCACATACTGGCCGACAGCGGAGCCCTGTTCTTCACCCAGGGTTTACGCCTCAAGGACGGCCGTCCCACGCCCTATTTCATCAATCTGGGGCTGTTTCGCACCGGCCGGCTCAGCACCCTTATCGGGGGCTATCTGGCCCGCATGATCGCGGCACGTGATCTGTTGGGCTCGATCGACGTTCTGGTCGGACCGTCCTACAAAGGAAGCGCCCTGGCCGTGGCAACGGCCCAGGCCCTTTGGTCCGAACACAGCGTGGACGTCATGTTCGAATACGATCGCAAGGAGCCCAAGACCCACGGCGAGGCCACCGGCAGGGAAAGCGCGTTTGTCACCAACGCCCTGCACGACGGGGCTCGGATTTACGTCGTCGACGACGTCGGTACGTCCATGGCCACCAAGTACGCCTTGCTCAAACTGCTCAAGGCGGAATCGTCGGCCAGGCGACTGCATCTCCATATCGTCGGCGTGGGTCTGGCCGTGGACCGGGAGCAGACCAGCGCGGTCCTCGACGAGAACGGTCATTTGAGGGAAGGGGTTCGTGGCGAAGACGCCATCGGTCGATTCATCGAGGAAACCGGGCATCCGGTTCACGCCTTGATCGGCGTTCGCGAGATGGTGCGCTACCTGGCAGATGAAGGAGTTCCGATCATGATCGGCGGGGTCAAAAGGCCTCTGGACCCGGCGACGATGAAGGAGTTCGAGGACTACATGGCCGTTTACGGCGTCACCGGTCGGTGAACCTCATGGACGACTACTGGGAGGAAACCGGGCCCGGCCTGCTGGACCGCCTCGATATTGTCATCGACGTGGCTTACTTCGTACCCCTTTCCGTCCGGGACGCCCTGGCCGTCCAGTTCCGAAACCAGGCCCTTCGCGGGCTGCCCATCGAGACCGTGGCCCGTGTCTTCGCCCTGATGGACGACATGGAGGTCGAACCGCGGGACGAGGTCGAACCGCATCCGGTCCGGATCGCGGGCGTTTTTTTCACCCGGTTGCGGGAGGAGATGCCCGGCCTGTTCGAGACATGGTCCGGTCAGGACCTCGATGCCGTGCTGGATCCGGTCGGTGCGTTCCAACTCGTTTTAAAACGGGGAGAGACCGAGATCGAGGCCTGGCTGGAATCGGCGCCGGAACGAATCGATCCCTCGACACTGGCCCTGACCCGGGGCCAGGGACGGGCCGCCCTGATGAACGATTTCGACGCCAGAGCCCTGCCGGACGACCTGGCCCTCCGCCGCTTCCTCCGGGAGGCAGGCTTGGCGCCTTGGCCGGCCTGGTCGCGCCCCGGCCTGTATCTGGACTGTTGGGCCGAGTTCGTCCGGGCGGTCATGGACATCTCTCCCCGACCCGAGACCCGGCGCCGCTGGCCCTGGTGAAACCGCCGAGGCGGGAAAGGGTCCGGCCCCCGGCGCCTGCCTCGGAACTACATGCCCAGACCGCCATCCACGTAATGAAATGAACCGGTTACGTAGTCCCCCTTGGCCGCCAGGAAGTTGACCGTCTCGGCCACGTCCTCGCCCGTGCACAGCCGGCCCAGGGGAATGCCCGCCTTGAACAGTTCGATGTTCTTGGGACTTAAGTGCTGGGTGGTTTCGGTCAGCACGAAGCCCGGCATGACCGCGTTGACCGTAACGCCATGGGGCGCCAGTTCCCGGGCCACCGACTTGGTCAGGCCGAGTTGGCCGGCCTTGGCCGCGGCATAAGCCGAGTCGCCCGGGTAGCCTTGTAGGCCGACCGGCGACGAGATGTTGATGATCCGGCCCCATTTGCGTTCGATCATGGAAGGCACGACCGCTCTGCAACAATGGAATGTGCCGTACAGGGAGGACTTGATGACGATGTCCCAGTCCTCCAGGGGCAGCTTGTGGACCGCGCGGCCCCGGTGAATCATGGCGTTGTTGACCAGCACGTCGATAGGCCCCAGCGTCCGGGCTACCTGGCCGACCATGGCTTCGACCTGGACATAGTCGGATACGTCGGCCTGAAAAGACGCGGCCTTGCCTCCACTATTTTCGATCAACTCGACCACCTCGGCCGCCTGCGCGGCACGGCCCAGATAGTTGACCGCCACCGCGGCCCCTTCCCGGGCCAGGCGAATGGCGATCGCCCGTCCGATGCCCCTGGACGAACCCGTGACCAGTGCGGTCCTTCCCGTCAGTTCCATCTGTGATTGCCTCCTTCTTCTCGGCTATTCGAAAAGCTACGATACCACCGTCGGACGGCTTCGGCAAACGGTTCGCCTCCGGACAACGAACAGGCCCCGGTTTCCCGCCGGTCCGGAATTTGTTGATATCCCGCCCCAGGTCCGTGTTACACTCGATCGTAATTCACAAAGCGGCTCGAAGCCGAACCCCGGCCAAGGAGTGGAATCATGGTCACCTGCATGGATGAGGCCCTGGAGAATCTGCGGAACCGTTGCGCCCGATTCGCCCGGGACCACATGGCCGGACGCGGCCTGTCCGCTTCGGACGAGTTTCCCCGGGATATCTGGCGGGACATGGGCCGGGCCGGACTGCTGGGACTCGGGATTCCCGAGGAGCACGGCGGCCGGGGCGGTGGCTACCCCCATCTGTCGGCGGCCGGAGAGGCCCTGGTCCGGCACGGGGGCAACCTGGGCCTGCCCATGTCCGCGATCCTGCACCAGCTCGTGGCCCACTTCCTGATCGCCGGCCATGGCAGCGAGACCCAGCAACAAGCCTTTCTGCCGGACATGGCCGAAGGGCGAATCACGGGATGTCTGGCCATCTCCGAACCCCGGACCGGAGCCCACCCCAGGCACATGAAGACCGAGGCCCGTCTCCAGGACGACGCCTATCTGGTCAGCGGGGAAAAGACCTTTCTAACCAACGGCCCCATCGCCGATCTTTACGTGGTCATGGCCGTGACCGGGCAGGACGCGGACGGCCGCAACCGCATCTCCGCGTTCATCCTGCCCAGACAGACACCGGGCCTGACCCTGGCCGATCCGCTGCCCCTGGATTTCCTCAAACCCTCGCCGCACGGCGGCATCCGCCTGGACGGGGCTCGGGTGCCGGCGGACCGGATGCTGGGACCGGCGAATCGGGCTTATGAAACTTTTATCAAGCCGTTCCGGGAGATCGAGGATGCCGTCATGCTCGGCCCTTGGGCCGGGGGCATGTCCCGTCAGATGGAGTTGCTGGCCGATGCGGTCCGCCAAAGCGGGACCCGGACGGAAACGGAACTGTTGGAGGACTGGGCGAGTTGAAAATGCTTGCCGACACCGTGCGTATCGTGGCCGGCGAGGCGGCGCGGATGCTGGAAGACCGCGGCGGGTATCCGGAGTTCACGTCCCTGCTGTTGGCCGGCCGCGACCTGGGGCGTCGGTTCCAGGAAAATTTCGAACGGACCGGGATCGCCTTTAAGGCGGCCGCCGGTGATGAACTCGGCCTCCTGACCCGAGACCTGGTCAAAGCCGGGAGCATTGCCGGAAACGTGGCTGCCCGCAAGCAGGTCAAAATGGGAGAGGCTCTGCTGGGGATATGAGTGGACCCGACCGGCTCGGCCTTTGAGGCAGGGCCGTCGGGTTCGTGGGCTCAGATGCTGGTCCAGCCTCCGTCCACGACGAGGGTCTGGCCCGTGATGTAGCTGCCGGCGTCCGAGGCGAGAAGCAGGAGTGGTCCGATCAGTTCCTCGGGGTCCCCGGTTCGGCGCATGGGCGTCCGGCGCTCGAGGAAACGCAGACCGGACTCGGTATCGAACAGTTCCTGGGTCATTTCACTGGGAAAGAATCCCGGGCAGAGGGCATTGACCCGGATGCCTCGTTTGGCCCACTGGGCGGCCAGTTCCCGGGTCATGTTGACCACTGCGCCCTTGGACGTATTGTAAGAGGCCTGGGTCAGGGCGCCGATACCGACCAGTCCCAGCATCGAGGCGATGTTGACGATGCTGCCCTTGCCGGCCGCGAGCATGATCCGGCCGCATCGCTGGGCGCAAATAAACGAACCGGTCACATTGACGTCCAGAACCCGCCGGAAGTCCTCGGGCGGCTCGTCTTCGGCCGGCAGGGTCACAGCCGTGCCCGCGTTGTTGACCAGCACGTCCAGCCGGCCGAACCGGTCCATGGTCGCCTGGACCATGCGGTCCACGTCCTCGGCCCGGGTTACGTCGCAGACCACGGCGATCGCCTCGGAGCCTTGGGACTCCAGTTCCTTGGCAAAGGCCTCCAGTTTTTCCTTGCGCCGGGCGGCCAGCACCACCTTGGCCCCGGCATCGGCCAGGCCCTTGGCGAAAGTCAGTCCCAGACCGGAGGAGGCCCCGGTCACCACAGCCACCCGATCGTGCAGATCGAACAGTTCTTCAGGTTTCATGTCATACCCTTTCGGAATTTTTTCAGGACCCGTCGCCGTTCTTCTGCCGCGCGCCGGTCCGAAATGGATCATGCTTCCAGCAGATCGAACTCGATTACATACACATTGGTCTTTTTCTCACGCCCGATGGTCGAGGTCGGCGTGTCGCCATAATGATGGCCCGGCCAGACCACCGTTTCCTCGGGCAGGCTCATGAGTCGCTTGATGGACTCGAGCATGGTCGGCAGGGAAGCGCCGGGCAGGTCCGTACGCCCGCCGCTGCCCACAAAAAGCGTGTCCCCGGTAAACAGGCTGCCTTCCACCAGCAGGCAGAGGCCGCCCGGTGTGTGCCCCGGCGTGTGCAGGACCTGGATTTCCAGGTCGCCGAGCGATAATGTCGTGTCGCCATCTAAGCGCAGGTCCGCCGGGGGCGAAGGCGTGAAGCCCATGATCCGCTCAAAAACCCCCCGCTTGCCCCGATTGAACAGGTCGTCGTCCGCGGCGTGCATGACCACCGGGGCGCCGGTCAGTTCCTTCATACGCTTGTTGCCGCAGGTGTGGTCGGCGTGGCCGTGGGAGTTGAATATGTACCGAATGTCCAGGTCGGCCTTCCGGGCCTCGGAAACGATCCGCTCCTCGTCTCCCGCCGGGTCGACGACCAGGGCCGCTCGGGTCGATTCGCAGGCGATCAGGTAACAAAACACGGCCATGTGCCCGACGATCAGTTGTTTGACGATCATTCGTCTCTCCTCGCCATTTCCTTGATCAAATCGGGTGTAACACAAACCCGCCGACCGTTCAACCCGGATATTGCGGTTGGGTTCCAGTCGCCCGCACGGCCTTCGGCCGAAGAACGACTCCGCCGCCGAGTCCCAATATTCCAGGAAATACCAGAGCGGTCCTGCAACGCCGCCAACCGATGGCCGGCTACTTTACTCCTTTACAGCCCATCGGCTTTTCCTTATAATTTCATCATTGAACCCACTTCAAATCGAAAACTCCCCGCGGCAAGGCACGAGGAACGTGTTTACTCTGTGCGTCCGGCCTGGGCGGCTCGGTCCCGCGGACCTGCCGCATCCGTCCGCGTTCGCCTCGCCGGCGGCGATTCCGGCAAGCCCCCCATGCGGTTCAAGGAAGCGGCATGGGACGGCCAAAACTTTGGTTCCGGGCGTTTTCCGGCCTTGGAGGCCGTATCGTCCCGTCTTTGGATTGAATTGAAGCCATGTCCGAAACAGCCGGATACCTGAGAGCCAGAAACCACATCAAGCTCGTGGTCGAACATCCCCGCGCCGTACTGGCCGTGCTTTTGCTGGTCACGGTCGTCCTGGGCTGGCGGCTTCCCACACTCCGATTCGAAACATCCATTTATGACATGGCCATCGAAGACATGCCGGAAACCATACGCTACCAGTCCTTTAAAAAGGAGTTCGGATCGGAGGAGATCATCCTGATCGTGGCCCGGGCCGACGACGTTTTCGACCCGGCCACGTTTCAACAACTCCAGAGTCTGGCGGGCGCCCTCGGCCGCATACCAGGGGTCCGGCGGGTCATCAGCCTTCCGGGCGTCAAAAAGGAAATGGAGCTGGGGCGCGAAAAAAGCCTCTCCGATTTCAGGGCCCTTCTCGCCCCGGCGACGCTTTTTCAGAAGAACCTGGTTTCGGCGGATGCAAAGACCACGGGCATGACCCTGGTGCTCGATGATGCGGCCGACAAGAACCACATACTCGAAGCGGTCGACGACCTGATCGACCAGAAACGAAAGGGGATCGGCCTCTACCAGATCGGCCTGCCCGTGGTCTCCCGCGCCCTGGCCGAGTATACGGCCCGGGACTTCGTTACCCTGCCGCCGTTGGCTTTTCTGGTCATCTGCCTGGTGCTCCTCTACCTTTTCAGGAACCTTCTGGGGGTCCTCCTGCCCGCCCTGTCTCTCCTGACGGCCCTGGCCTGGACCTTCGGTCTGATGGCCTGGACCCGGACTCCCCTGTCCATGCTGACGATGATCGTCCCCATTTTCCTGATCGCGGTGGGGACCGCCTACTGCATGCACGTCCTTTCCGAATATCGACGGACTGCCGCCGAAGCGGAGACATCGGCCGAGGCGGCCTATCGGTGCATCCTGGCCACCGGGTTTCCCACGTCCCTGGCCGTGGTCACCACCGTTATCGGCCTGGGTTCCCTGCTGCTCAATCATATCCCCGGCATTCGGGAATTCGCCCTGCTGGCCTCCTTCGGCATCTTGAGCATGCTCGTCATCCTCTTCACCCTGGTTCCGGCCTGCCTGGCCCTGGCCGCACTCCCCGAACCCGCCTCACGTCCGATTTCGGACCGGAGCGACGTCTTTGACCGTTTTCTGACCCGGGTCGTCGAAATCAATCTGAACCATCAGAAGTTTTCCCTGCCCCTGATCGCCGGGCTGACCCTGCTGGCCCTGGTGGGCGCATCATTCATCCGGATCGAAAACAATCCGGTCAACTATTTCAAGAAGACGACCGCCATCAGCCGGCGGTTCCACGACGTCTACCGGGACTTGGCCGGCAGTTTTCCCATCAACGTGGCCCTGACCTCGCCGGAGGAAGACTATTTCCAGAACCCGGAACACCTCCGGATGATCGCCCGGCTCCAGCGCTTTTTGGACGGGGTGCCCGGAGTGGACAAAACGCTCTCCCTGGCCGACTATTTCAAACTGATCAACTACGCCACCAACCAGTACCAACCGGCATTTTACCGCCTTCCGGAAGAAGACTTCGAGGTCCGCATGCTCAAGAACAACCTCATGAGCATGCTTGGTCGAGACTTGTTTCTCCGATTCATGAATCCGGAATTTTCCAAGGCCAACATCGTCCTGCGGACCCACATATCGAGTACGCGGGACTGCCTGGCCGCCCAGGCCGGGATTCTCGACTATGCCCGGCGCAACCTCCCGGCCGACTTGGACGTCGAGGTCACGGGCTTCGGGGTGGTCATGGCCCACAGCACCCACCTTTTGACCCGGGGCCAGGTCCAGAGCCTGTCCCTGACCCTGGTGCTCGTTTTCGGCATCATGTTCCTGCTGTTTCTCTCCCTCCGGGTCGGCCTGATCGCCATGGTGCCCAACCTGTTCCCCATCGCCGTGAACTTCGGCGTGATGGGCTGGCTGGGCATGGAGCTGTCCGCCGCCACAAGCCTCATCGCCGGCATCGCCATCGGGCTGGCCGTGGACGACACCATCCATTACCTGTTCCGTTACAACAAGGAGTTCAAAAAAGACCTGGACAAGGCGAACGCCTTGAAATCCACGCTGGCCCATGTCGGCCGGCCCATGGTTTTCACGACCATGGCCATCAGTCTCGGTTTCGCCGTGGTCATGTTTTCCAGTTTCAAGCCATCTTCGGCCTTCGGTCTGCTGATGGTCGTGACCATGATTTCGGCCCTGATCGGAGATCTGTTCCTCCTGCCCGCCCTGATGCTGCACGTGGAACTGATCACCATCTGGGACTTGCTGAAACTGAAGCTGGGCCGGGACCCGCAGGAAGGCATTCCGCTTTTCCAGGGTCTCAAGCGCCATCAGGTTCACTACGTACTCTTGGCCGGGGCCTTGAAAAATCTGGAACCCGGGCGTTTTCTTTTCATCAAGGGCCAGACCAGCGATTCCATGTACGCGATACTGTCCGGGGCCCTGGAAGTGGTGGAACTCGTCGAAGACGAGGACTCGCCGCCGATTTTGGGTCCCCGAAAACTGATCGCCCGGCTCGAGGCGGGCCATGTGGTGGGTGAAATGGGCATGGTTCGGTCCTGCCGGCGTTCGGCCACGGTCATGGCCAGGACGGAAGTCGAACTCCTGGAAGTCAATGCCCGCATGATCAAGCGGCTTCAATGGCTCTATCCGCCGACCGCCCAGAAATTCTTCTTCAACCTGATGACCATTCTTTGCGACCGGCTGGAAAACACCACCCAGCGCTTGACGGACTCGACCCATATCGATTCACTGACCGGCCTGATCTACCGGCCGGTTTTCCTCGGCGTACTGGAAAAGGAGGTCCATCGGGCCAAACGCTACGGTTCGCCCCTGTCCTTTTTTATCATGGACCTGGACCGTTTTCAGGAAATCAACCAACGGTTCGGATATGAGGCCGGGGACCGGATGCTGTCCGAGATCGGAGACCTGCTGATCCGGCAGGCCCGACTGAGCGACGTCTATGGCCGCTGGAGCGGGCACCAGTTCGCCGGAATTCTGATCAACACGCCCGAACCCGCGGCCCGGGCCGCCACCCGGCGCCTGGTCCGGATTCTGACCCGGCACACCTTCCCGCTCGACGGTCAGCAGGTAGACATTCAGGTGGCCTGTGGGTTCGCGTGCCTGCAATCCGGGCAGGACGAATCCATGGACGGCCTGATCCAGCGGGCCGCGGACTCCCTGGAGGAGGTCAAACGAGGCCGGAGCGGGACGGCCCGCACCCCGTAATGGCCATACGCCGAACCGGTCTCCTGTCCCTCGAATCGAAAAAAGAGGTTTGCATTGATCAGGGCGTCTGTGTATAATAGTTTCTCGTTATCCAAGAGAAGTTTTTGGTTTGCCGATTACACACGAGGCGCGGCCGGTTCTCCCCCTTGATATCAGGGGCGATTCTAATGCTGTGGGGCTGCATTCGGGGGTGCCGTGCGTGCAACGAGAAATCGGCTCTAACCGTCGATCGAATGCTTTGTTGTGGGCGGTATGGACGCCAAACTTCTATCTCTTCCCCAAACCCTTCATGAAGGAGGAAACTGATGACCAAGGAAGCAGATGTTTTTGATGGACTGCTGGACAAGGGAGTCTCCCGACGGGACTTCATGAAGTTCAGCACGGTCATGGCCACGACCCTCGGCTTTCTTCCGACCTTCGCCCCCCAGATAGCCGAAGCGGTGACCATGAAAAAGCGCCCGCCGGTCATATGGATTCATCTGGCCGAGTGCACGGGATGCTCGGAAGCCATCCTGCGAGCGACCTATCCTTTTCTGGCCGACCTGGTCCTGGACATCCTGTCGATCGACTACCACGAAACGATCATGGTCGCCGCCGGACAGCAGGCCGAAGACGCCCTCCATGCCTCCATGAAGGCCAACAAGGGCAAATACATCTGCGTGGTCGAAGGCGCCATTCCGACCAAGAACAACGGGATTTACGGTCGGATCGGCGGCAAGACCATGCTTGAAGTGGCCAAGGAAGTCACCGGGAACGCCCTGGCCACCATCTGTATCGGCACGTGTTCCTCCTTCGGCGGGGTCCAGGCGGCCGCGCCCAATCCGACACAGGCGAAAGGGATCGGCGCGGCCTTGGGCATCAAGCCCATCAATATTTCGGGCTGCCCGCCCAATCCGACCAACTTCGTGGCCACCATCGTTCATTATCTGCTTCTGGGCAAACTGCCGGACCTGGACGAAAACGGCCGTCCGCTCTTCGCCTACGGCCAGAGCATTCACGACAACTGTCCCCGCCGCGGCCATTACGAGAGCGAGGAGTTCGTCAAGGTCTTCGGCGACGAAGGGACCATGAAGGGCTGGTGCCTGTTCGAGGTCGGCTGCAAGGGACCGGACACGTACAACAACTGCTCGATACTGAAGTTCAATAACGGCACGAGTTGGCCCATCGGGGCCGGAGCGCCTTGCATCGGCTGTAGTGAACCGGATTTCTGGGACAAGATGGCCCCCTTCTTCAAACAGAAATAATATGGCTTAAAGTATAAAGGGAGGACAGTTATGGGTAAGCGTATAACGATCGATCCCATTCCCAGGATTGAAGGTCACCTGCGTATCGAAGTCGAAGTCACCGGCGGCAAGGTCACCGATGCCTGGAGTTCCGGCATGCTCTTCCGCGGTCTGGAAATAATCCTTCAGGGCCGCGATCCCCGCGACGCGCCGCTGATCACCCAGCGGGCCTGCGGCGTCTGCACATACGTCCACATGGCCTCGTCGGTCAAATGCATCGACGACGCGGTCAAGATCAAGATTCCGACCAACGCCCGCATCATCCGCAATCTGATGATGGCCGCCCAGCACATCCACGACCATCAGGTTCATTTCTATCATCTGCACGCCCTGGACTGGGTGGACATCGTCAGCGCCGTCAAGGCCGATCCGAAGAAGACGGCCGATCTGGCCAACGCCCACAGCAACGCCCCGGGCCAGGGCACCAAGGACTTCGCCGCGGTGCGGGACAAGCTGAAAGCCTTCGTGGACAGCGGCCAGCTCGGCCCCTTCGCCAACGCCTACTGGGGGCATCCCGCCTACAAGCTGCCCCCGGAAGCCAACCTCATGGCCTCCAAGCACTACCTGGACGCCTTGAAAAACCAGGTCAAGGCCGCCCAGCTTCATGCCATTTTCGGCGGCAAGAACCCGCACCTCCAGACGGCGGTCCCCGGCGGCGTGACCTGCGGCAACTACCTGAACGCCGACCGGATCGCCCAGTTCAAGTACATGCTCCTCGAGCAGATCGATTTCATCAAGAACGTCTACATTCCCGACGTGCTGGCCGTGGCCCTGTTCTACAAGGACTGGGCCGCCATCGGCGGAACGACCAACTTCCTGGCCTGGGGCGAGTTCCCCGGCGAGGGCGAAGAACCGAAGAATCTGTTCCAGCCCCGGGGCTGGATCAAGAACCGGGAACTCAAGCACCGCATGGCCGACCCGGCCAAGGTGACCGAGGAAGTCTCCCGCTCCTGGTATAAGGACAGCCAGCCGGTCCACCCCTACAACGGCGTGACCGAGCCCATGGAAAACGCGCCTCTCAAGACCGACGGGCAACTCGACGAAAAGGGCAAGTACACCTGGCTCAAGGCCCCCCGGTACGAAGGCGTGCCCTGCGAGGTCGGCCCGCTGGCCCGGACCCTGGTCTCCTACACGGCCGGACAGCCCGAAACCAAGAAATACGTGGACTACGTGCTCAAGACCCTGGGCGTCGGGCCCGAAGCCCTGTTCTCGACCCTGGGACGGACCGCCGGCCGGGCCATCAACTGCCTGGTCATTGCCGAGCAGGCCCTGACCTGGGTCGACGATCTGGTGGCCAACCTCAAGAAGGGCGACGCCAAGAGCTACGAAAACTGGGAGTTTCCGGCCGGCGAAGCCCAGGGCGTCGGGCTGACCGACGTGCCGCGCGGCGCCCTCGGGCACTGGATCAAGATGAAGGACGGCAAAATCAGCAACTACCAGATGGTCGTGCCTTCAACCTGGAACCTCGGGCCCAGGGACGCCAAGGGACAGAAGGGGCCGGTGGAAGAGTCTCTCATCGGCACGCCCATCGCCGATCCCAAGCAGCCGCTGGAAGTGCTGCGCACCGTCCATTCCTTCGACCCCTGTATTGCCTGCGCGGTCCATGTCATCGACCCCGAGAGCAACGAGGTCCACAAGGTGCGGGCGGTCTGACCCGACAGATCAGGAAAGGAAAACGGGAGGGGGCCGCCAGGCCCTCTCCCGTCTTTTCATGCATACCGAAAATAAAATACCGATTATCGTCGTCATGGGCGTGGGCAACATCCTGCTTAGGGACGAAGGCGCCGGCGTCCGGGTCATTCAGAAGCTGGAGCGGGAATACGAGTTTCCGGATCACGTCGATATCATCGACGGCGGCGTCCAGGGACTGTCCCTGATGTCGGTCATCGACCGGGCCGACATCCTGATCGTCGTGGACGCCGTCAAACTGGGCGGCCAGCCGGGAGACCTCTTCCGCGTGCCCTGGGAAGAGATACCTGACCGGACCCGGTACAAGGACAGTCTCCACCAGGTGGACTTCGTGGAAACCATGTCCTTGATGCCCCTGATCGGCCGGGTGCCGCAAACAGTCATCATCGGCGTCGAACCCGAGGACATCCACTCCTGGAGCCTGGACCTGAGCCCGGCCGTGGCCGCCCGGATTCCGGACCTGTGCCGCATGGTCCTCGACGAACTCAAGACCCTGGGCGTGTCACCGGGCCCCAAAGAATCCGAACCGCAAACCGCCGTCTGGCATCGCCCCCCGCCTTGACGACCGGACAGGGGGCGGGGGGTCAGGACCGGGGCGCTCCTTTCGGATTGACCTCCACGGTCACGTGGGACAGTTCGTCGAGACCATCGAGACGGGATTTGTACCAGGACGGCGGTCGGGGCTCAGGAACCGCCAGGGAGATGATGGCCGCGAAATGGCCCGGTCCCAACCGCCAGACGTGCAGGTCGTCGATCCGCCCTTCAGAGTCGTCTTCCAACCGTTCCCGAATACGGTCGTCCAGACCGGCGTGAACGTTCATGTCCAGCAGAATGCTGCCCGTATCCACCAGCAGGTTGTAGGACCAGCGGGCGATGACCACGGCGCCGACAATGCCCATGGCCGGGTCCATCCAAGCCCAGCCCTGGAACCGGCCGGCCATCAGAGCGGCAATGGCCAGGATGGAGGTCAGGGCGTCGGCCAGAACGTGGACATAGGCGGCTCGGATGTTGTGGTCCGCCTGGCCCCGCCGGTCATCGTCGTGTTCGTGCGGGCGCCCTTCCCCCAGCATCCAGGCGCTGACCAGATTGACCGTCAGGCCGATCACGGCCACGGCAATGGCTTCGTCAAAGGAAATGGAGACCGGCGCCAGAAACCGCCGGAATGATTCATAGGCCATGATGAGCGCAATACCGGCCAGCAGGAGGGCGCTGCTGAACCCGGCCAGTTCGCCCACTTTGCCTGTTCCAAAGCAGAATCGCGGGTTCCGCGCGTGGCGTCTGGCGAAAAAATAGGCCGCCACGGTGATGCTCAGGGCCGCGGCATGGCTGGCCATGTGCCAGCCGTCCGCCAGCAGGGCCATGGACCCGAAGATCAGGCCGGAGATGATCTCGATGACCATCATCGACGCGGTCAGCATGATGACCATCCAGGTCCGGCGCTCGTGATGGTCCTGCCCCCGGCCCGGAAAGACGTGGTCGTGCATTGGGCGGAGGGATGATTCGTCGTAGTATGGGTCCACGACTATCGGCATGCTCCTTTTCTCGGCCCGGCCGGGTGGCCCGGCCGTGTTTTCACCCAAACTACTCCCAACCCGCGCCGAGCGTCAAGCATCCATCACCCCGGCTTCCCAGACCCAAACGTATTGCGTTCACGGTCCCTTTCCCAGGCGACCGGCCGCCTTGGAGCCACCGGCTCCGGATACCGATCCAGGTAGCCGCCCCGGAGGATAAACCGGGGGATCATTCCCGGACCATAATCCTGAGCGATCCGTCGGCGCCAGTTCCTCCTGGGGCTCATCCCGCCTCGCCTGGGTTCGAAAGGCCTCGGCCGCGGCTGCCCGCATTCATCGGGTAATCCTCCAATTTGCCCACCGACAGATTCTTTGGGGGGGGGGCGCGGATTTTTCCTTGACAGAACATTCATTCTAGGTACAATACTGACATGTCAGTTTAGTTTGGAAAATCATGAAAGCCGAAGCACGAAAAAAGCAGATCCTTGACGCAGCGCTTAAGGCGTTTGCACAGCACGGTTATGAGCGGACGAGTATTGCTGTTATCTGCGAGAAGGCGGGTATTGCCCGCCCTACCCTTTATCAGTATTTCAACGACAAACGGTCCGTGTTTCGGGAACTTCTGGAAAACTATCTTCTTGGCATCCATGAGAAAATTCACGAACGGAAACAAGCGGCCAACGACAAGGAATCGCTTTCGAAGCGGGAAACCATGCAATCCGCTCATAAAAATCTGGTAGAGGAGATCTCCCATAACCGCGATTTCTATAGGATTCTGTTCAAGGAAGCCAAGGCCAAAAACACGGAAACGGAAGACATAGTCAAGGGAATGATGCATATGATAAGGCGCGAATTGGTGGGCGAGATGAGGGCGGAACGTGTCCTGGAAGGAATGAGCGAGCAAGACCTGGAATTTGCCGTGGTGTATATGATGGGCGGTCTGATGCAGACGGTTGAATACTATCTATTGGACAGGGAGCATCCGTTATCCTCCGAAGAAATTGCTGATAAGATTACGTTTATCGAGTCAAGGATCAAAGGGGTCTAATTTTTTTTGACCCTTGATAGAACTGACATGTCAGTTCAGTCTAGAAACCGGGTATCGCCTGGGAAACCGGACGCTGCGTCAGCAGCCGCACGGGCCGGATTAAAATCGAATAAGAGGTGAAACGAATGGGAACAAAGGTACGTATCAATGGCACGATTAATATAATAAATCTTCTCATTTCAATTGTCGTGTTCGGCACCGGTCTTATTCTTTTTATTCAATTTCATATTGGGGATGGAGCGGAGAGGGAAGCGTGGCTCGGACTCGGGAAATCGTTCTGGCTGCTCAATCATCAGATATTTGCCATTGGGTTTCTCATCGGATTCGCGGCCCACATTCAGACACATTGGAAATATATCAAGATACTGGCAAAAAAATGGCGGATGAATCTGCCCCCGCAATTGAAATCAACCACGCGCAATCAACTTCTGTTGCTCTTCCTGGCCCTGGTTGTCATTTATGCCGGGTTTTATCCCTGGATTACAATGCCTGGAGCAACATTGAAGGTTCACACCTTTCATAGCTGGATCGATGTACATACACGAGCCGGGCTCTTTTTCCTTCTTGGGATGGCTGTGCACATTACCAGGCGATGGCGACGTTTCTAGCCCTCGTTGCGATGTAAAAACATATCGGAATGCTTTGGCCGGATAGATTCCAATGATTGAAAACATAAATGCATAATGGATGAAATAAAATGAAATCGAATAAAAATAGTACAAAATATATCTATGCTGACACACGTAAATGCAAGGCCTGCTGGGCATGCATCGACGAATGCCAATACGACGTACTGGGAAAGATCAATCTGTGGTTTCATAAACATGTGGTCATTAAACACCCGGAGAATTGTCGAGGATGCAAAAGCTGTATTGCCGTTTGTCCGAACGGAGTATTCGAGTCTATGATGAAAGAACGCGCCAGCGTGCACCATTAAGCCCAGATATTGCACCGTCCTCCCCTCGGTGTCCGGCTCCATCACCACGTGGCTTCAGGACTCTTTTCCCAGGTGCCGGGTCCGGTAGGCCTCGGGCCGCTCCATGATCTTCAGGGCCAGCCGCTCGACAAAATGATGCCCCCAGCTTCCGTATTCCTCGATCTCCTCCCCGGTCAAGGCGATTCGGATTTCATACATGGCGATGGTCCCGACCAGGACGGCCAGAACATGGCGGCCCTGCTCGTCCAGGATCAGGTCCACCCCGTATTTGCTGTACAACACACTCTGTTCGGTCATACGTCCTCCTTACTATCGTTCCCCCGGATCAGCCCATAAGGAACCAGGCGACCGGTCGCCTGAGGGACACCGGCGGCGGGTAACGGTCCAGGTATCCGACCCGGAGAATGAACTGCGGAATCATGCCCGGACCGTGGTCCCGGGCGATCCGGCGCCGCCAGTCCTCCTCCTCCAATACCTGGGTCATGGGATGGAGGGCCAGGCCTCTTTCTCGGGCCAGAAGGGCCACGCGCTCGAAACGACGGCCTGTCTCGATCAGGTCGGCCGTGGCGGTGCCCGGGCTGGTCACCACCAGCCACCCCGCGCCCTGGCCCGCAATTTCGGCCGTCATATCGACACCCTGCTTTCGAAACGTCTCCCCGGTCACATCTTCCGGCTCCATAAAATGTCTGACGTACCAGCCGGCCAGACCGTAGATTTCCATGCCCTCGGGGGTCAGGCCGTCCCGATGCCGACGGACAGCCTCGTCGCTGAATCGAACCCATCGGGCCAGTTCCCGCTGGGCCTCATCTCGCCGGCTTTGCGCCCGAAAGGCCTCGACCGCAGCATCCCGAATGCAGCCGCCGTGACGGGACGTGCGGGGGAAATAATGCAGGTGGCCGGACAGCGGAGCCGAAAGGGCCCGTACGTCTTCCGCGGTCAATTCCCGGGGGTGAAACCCCTTCTTGACCGTCCGTCGCTGGGTCAGGCGCCGCAACGGATACCCCGTCGGACGGCTCCGGCTCAGACGAACCCGGACCCGGTCCGTCCCCGGTCCGGACTCTTCGACCGGCTCTGTTTCCGCTTCAAATCCCAGGGCCCCGGCCGCGAGCACCAGATTTTCCACAAAGGCGCCGATCGAGAGCGTCAGTTCCCGGTCCTCGGGGTCCACCGCCGGCAGGCGCCGAACCGGGTCCAGACCGATGGTCCAGCTCCAGGGGCCGTCCAACCTGACCGTCCAGGGCTGGCAGTTGTGACCGCTGGGCGCCAGCGAAGCGTAGCGCAATATGGTTGCCCCTTCCGCCTCCAGGCCCGACCCGAGGCCGCTTCCCTCATCAGAATCGTTCAGGTCCGTTCTTTTCACGCCGGCGCAGGCCGTTAACAGCCCGGCCGGAATAGAGGCAGCCGTCCCGGCGGCCAGAATCGATTTAATAAAACACCGTCTATTCATTTTTCCCCCTCCCGACCAATCCGTAATGGTCGAAACAGGCCCGGACCAACACATCCACAGCCCCCTCGATCCGGGACCAGCCCGATTCGGTACGCAGGTCCACTCCCTGGTACACGTCCGCCGTCTTGGCCCGCAAAACCAGGTAGACCAGCCCGGCGTGCAGCAAGGCGGCCACGGCGGCCAGGTCCAGGCCCGACCTGGCCCCGAGGTCGGCCGGCAGGTCATCGAGCCAGCTCAGTCCCTGGGCCTCCCGGACCCGGGCCAGTTCATCGGTCAACTCGTTGCGCCGGATCAGCTCCCACCTCAGAATCTCCTGGGAATCCGGCCGGACCCGCAACTCGCGCAGGTAGCCATGCAAAATCCGGACGCTCAAAGCCGCCGGGTCCTCGCGGCCAGAATCATCCAAGGCCCCGCCCAGAATCTCCTCCCGGGTCGGCCAAAAACGGCTGGAACCGGCAAAGGCCCGCAACAGCTCGTCCAGCCCGCCGAAATACCGGTAGATCAAAACCTTGTCCACCCCCGCCTCCCGGGCCACCGCGTTGACCCCCAGGCCTTCGAAACCCTGCCCGGCCAGGAGCCGGCCCACAGCCTCCAGAATTTTGGCTTCGGTCATTTTTCGGTTTCGCTTCATCAAATCCTCCAGTCACCTTCTGGTGACATATATAGTCACCAGAAGGTGACTTGTCAAGGACTATTTCTCCTCCCCCTCCCCGTACCGCCTCCCGCCGACTAGGTCCGATCTCCACATCCGGCGGCCCCCGTCCGAGCCGGACCGGGTCCGGTCAAGGGCCTCAATTTGGTTGACAAACAGGTGAATGAAGAATATGTACATGGGTTTAACTGTCGGCAGCGGCCGGGTTCGCCGGCCATGGGAGTTGCGAGTTGAAATGATCAAAGCGATCCGAGGATTCAAGGACATTCTTCCCGATGAGACGGGCCTGTGGCAGGAGGTCGAAGCGGCCGCGGCCCGGGTGCTGCGGGCCTTCGGCTATCAGGAAATCCGGGTGCCGGTGGTTGAGCGGACCGAGTTGTTCGCCCGGTCCATCGGCTCGGACACGGACATTGTGGAAAAGGAGATGTATTCCTTTCCCGACCGTCACGACGCCTCCCTGACCCTTCGTCCGGAGGCCACGGCCGGCGTGGTTCGCGCCGTGATCGAGCACAACCTGGCCGGGGACGGCCGTCCCCTGAAGCTCTGGTTCATGGGCCCCATGTTTCGTTATGAGCGGCCGCAGAAGGGCCGGCAGCGCCAGTTTCACCAACTGGACGTGGAGGTCTTCAACGACCCCACGCCGCACATGGACGCGGAGATCATCATCCTGCTCGACCGCTTTTTGGGGGACCTCGGCCTGGCCGACGTGGAAATGCACGTCAACAGTCTGGGCTGTCCGGTCTGTCGGCCGGACTACAAGGAAACGCTCAAGGTCTTCCTCCGGCAGGCCAAAAGCGACCTGTGTCCCGACTGCCAGCGGAGGCTGGAGACCAATCCCTTGCGGGTCCTTGACTGCAAGGTGCCCCGTTGCGCGGATATCGTGCGGGATTCGGGGGCGCCCAAGATCACGGACCACTTGTGCCCCGACTGCCGGGCCCACGACGCCTCGGTCTGGTCGGACCTGGGTCGGGCCGGGCTGACTCGGGTCCACCGGAATCCGTTTCTGGTCCGGGGCCTGGACTATTACAGCCGAACCACCTTCGAGGCCCGGACCGGCGAACTGGGAGCCCAGAACGCCGTGGCCGGCGGAGGCCGGTATGACGGACTGGTCCGGTCCCTGGGCGGCCCGGACGTACCGGGCATCGGTTTTGCCGTCGGTCTGGAGCGCTTGACCATGCTGCTGGCCGAACAGTCCCGGGCCCACCGGCCGGGGCCCGATCTGTACGTGGCCGCCCTGGACGACGCGGCGGTCGAGGCCTCTTTCGGCCTGGTCCAGGCCACACGTTCGAGTAACGTAACGGTGGAAATCGATTACCAGCCGGGCAGCCTGAAATCCAGGATGAAACGGGCGGACAAATTGAACGCGGCCTGGGTCCTGATTCTGGGGCCGGAGGAACTGGCGGGCGGGCAGGCCATTTTGAGAAACATGGCCACCAAGGAACAACCATTTTTTCGCCTCGAACCCGAAGCCCCCGACAGGGCGGCGGCCCGTCTGACTGAAGTCATCGTCAAGCCTAAGGAGTAATAAATTGATCGAACCCCAAGGAGACCTGAAACGAACCGACTACTGTGCCGATCTGTCGGAAGCCGATCTGGGACGGGAAGTCGTGCTCATGGGCTGGGTCCAGCGCCGCCGGGACCATGGCGGACTGGTTTTCATCGATCTCAGGGACAGGACGGGCCTGGTTCAAGTGGTCTTCAATCCCCAGGAGGACCCGGAAACCCATGAACGATCCCATGCCGTCCGAAGCGAGTACGTGCTGGCCGTCAAGGGACGGGTCCGCGAACGCCCGGAGGATATGATCAACCCCAAGCTCAAGACCGGCCGTATCGAGGTCTTCATTCATTTCCTGCGGGTCCTGAACACAGCCAAGACCCCGCCCTTCATGATCGAGGATCACATCGACGTCACGGAAGCGGTCCGTCTCCGCTATCGGTACCTGGACCTGAGAAGGCCGAGCATCCAGCAAAACCTCATTTTTCGAAGTCAGGCCGCCCAACTGGCCCGGAACTTTCTGAACCAGGCGGGGTTCGTCGAGGTTGAAACCCCGGTCCTGACCCGCTCGACCCCCGAGGGGGCCCGGGATTATCTGGTGCCCTCCCGCGTCAGCCAGGGCCAGTTTTACGCCCTGCCCCAATCGCCCCAGTTGTTCAAGCAGCTGCTCATGATGGCCGGTTTCGACCGGTATTACCAGATCGTCAGATGCTTCCGGGACGAGGACCTGCGGGCCGACCGGCAGCCCGAGTTCACCCAGGTGGACCTGGAGATGTCCTTCATCGGGGAAGAGGACATCTTCGAGCTCCTCGAAGCGCTCATGGTCGAGTTTTTCAGCCAGCTTCTGAACGTCGAACTGCCCCGTCCCTTCCCCAGGCTGACCTATGTCGAGTCCATGAGCCGTTTCGGTCTGGACCGGCCTGACACCCGGTTCGGCCTCGAACTCGTGGACGTGACCAAGATCGTGGCCGAAGCCCAGTTCAAGCTTTTCGCCGACGTCGCCGCCTCCGGCGGGATCATCAAGGCCATCAACGCCAAGGGCGCCCATCACTACTCGCGCAAGCAGCTCGACGACCTGATCGAATTCACCCGGATTTACGGGGCCAAAGGCCTGGCCTGGATCAAAATCAACCCCGACGGCTGGCAGTCGCCCATCGCCAAGTTTTTCAACGAACGGGAAAAGGCCGAACTGGCCGAAGCCCTCGAGATCGAGGCTGGCGATCTGATCTTCTTCAGCGCCGATCAGCCCCGGGTCGTGAACGAGGTCCTGGGGCAGTTGAGACTGAAACTGGCCCAGGACCTGGGACTTTTCCGGGACGACGAATACCGTTTCGTCTGGGTGACCCATTTCCCCATGTTCGAATACAGCGCCGAGGAGAAACGGCTGGTAGCGGTCCACCACCCCTTTACCTCGCCCCTGGACGAAGACCTGGACCACCTGGAAACCAAACCGGAGCGGGTCCGGTCCAGGGCCTACGACCTGGTTCTCAACGGCAGCGAGGTCGGCGGGGGCAGCATCCGGGTCCATCGTCCGGACGTTCAGGAACGCATATTCCGCGTCCTGGGCCTGGCTGAGGAAGACGTGGCGGAAAAATTCGGTTTTCTTGTCGAGGCCCTGGGTTACGGAGCGCCGCCCCACGGCGGACTGGCCCTGGGTTTCGACCGTCTGGTCATGATCCTGACCGGGACCGATTCCATTCGGGATGTCATCGCCTTCCCCAAGACCCAGAAGGCGACCTGTCTTCTGACTTCGGCCCCGGCCCGTGTGGCCCGTCAGCAGTTGCTCGAACTCGGCCTGAAAGTCGAGATCGAAGGCGCCAAGACCGACGGATAGCGTCTGGTACGGTCGAAAGGCCTTGTTGCGTCTCCAAGGCGGCCGGAACCCAGCCGGCCGCCTTTTTTCGTCCGGCTTTTACAGACTGTAAAACATCTCAACACCCATGGGCCGTTTCCCGTCTCCCGTTTGATCTTTCAACCGATCGGTATCCGGCCCAAGGCCCGCGGCCCCTTCCGGGTTATCATATTTTATGCCAGTTTAATCAGTTAGTTGAACTACACGACCTGCTCGATCGCTCCGACCGGCCGGGGATAGGTCCAATTGGCACGCCGGTTGCTCCCCGCGGAAAGTCAAGTTTTACGGACGAGCGGTTTTTGCGGATTAAATCATTATGTCACAAGAAAACAAAGCCGGGCCTAACCATTCAAAGGCCAGCGACTTGACGAAATCGTACCGGCTGCTTTCCAGAAAAATGGTTCTGGCGGTCGTCCTGGTTTCTTTCATTCCGTTGCTCATTACCGGCGGGATCATCCTGAGCCGGTTCAGTTCGGCCTTCCAAAAGATCGTCAAACTCCACCTCGAGGTTCTGGTTCAAAAACACGGCAATGATATCAACCGGTTCTTGACGAACCGTCTCGGGGACATCCGGGTGATGGCCCGCTCGACCACGCCCGAGGACCTGGCCGAGCCGGTCCAGGCCCCTCTGGAATCCGGCCTGATCAACCAGAAACTGGCCCTGCTCAAGGAAGAATACGGCGGGGTCTACGTGGACCTGGGGCTGGTGGACTACTGGGGAACCCAGGTGGCCTACGCCGGCCCCTTCAACCTGCTGCGAGCCAATTACGCCGAATCGGACTGGTTTAAAAAGACCATCAAATCCGAACACTTCATCTCCGACGTCTTCACCGGGCTGCGAGGCTCGCCCCATTTCATCATCGCGGTCAAGCAGGCCTGGCTGGGTCAGGACTGGATTCTTCGGGCCACCATCGATTTCGACTATTTCAATTCCCTGGTCGAAAATATCCAGGTGGGCCGGACCGGGTTCGCCTTTATTCTCAACCGGCGCGGGGAGTTCCAGACCAAACCCCGTTTCGAAGTCGCCTTGAACCAAAGCCCGTACCAGGACTTCATCAATGGCCGGCTCGATCCAAAAAGGACCAGTATCTCCATGACCACGGATGCCACGGGCCGGGAAGCCATCGTGGCCATGGCGCCGTTAAAGGGAGGCGAATGGGTCCTGTGCTGCCAGCAACAGGCCGCCGACGCGTACACGGACCTGAGAAACGCCCAGTTGCTGGCCCTGGCCGCCATTCTCTTGTCCGGACTGGTCATCGTCGCCGTGGCCTTTCTCATCGCCCGCCGCATGATCGAACGTCTGTCCATGGCCGACACGGAAAAGGCGGATATGAACGAAAAGGTCATCGAGGCCGGCCGGTTGGCCTCCATCGGTGAACTGGCGGCCGGCATTGCCCACGAGATCAACAATCCGGTGGCGATCATGGTCGAGGAGGCCGGGTGGATCGAGGACCTGCTGGGTGACGAAGACGTGGAAAGCAGCGAGAACCTGACCGAGATTCAGCGTTCGGTGACCCAGATCAAGACCCAGGGCGCCCGCTGCAAGGAGATCACTCACAAGCTGCTTAGTTTTGCCCGCAAGACCGATCCCTTGATCCGCGAGGTCCAGTTGAACGACGTGGTTGGGGACGTGGTGTCCCTGCTCAAGCAGAAAACGCGCTACGTCAACGTCAACATCGATACCGACCTGGTCACGGACCTCCCGAACATCGCCGCCTCCCCTTCGGAGCTTCAGCAGGTGCTGCTCAACCTGGTCAACAATGCCGTGGACGCCATCGGCTCTTCCGGCGGCACGGTCAGGCTGACCACCCGGGAGGAAGGCGGGATGGCCGTTTTCCGGGTCTCGGATGACGGGCCCGGCATTCCGGAGGCGATTATGGCGCGGATATTCGATCCGTTTTTCACGACCAAGCCCGTGGGCCAGGGGACCGGCCTGGGCTTGTCGATCTGTTACGGAATCGTCAACAAACTCAACGGCCGGATCGAAGTGGAGAGCGTGGTGGGTCAGGGAACCGTATTTACAGTGCGCCTGCCCGAGGCCAAAGGCGTCTCGGGGCAAGATTCAGGGCCGAATATCGGGTCATGTTAGGTCCGCCTAGACGCCTGACGCCGTCCCGATGAACATATTGAGGAGGAAACATCGATGACACCGACCAAAGTGATGCTCGTTGACGACGAAAAACCCTTTGTGGAGGCCGTGTCCAAACGCCTGGACAAACGAGGCTGCAAAATCATTGCGGCCTACAGCGGCGAAGAGGCCATGACCAAACTGAATTCCAAGGAAGGCGCCAACGTGGACGTGGTGCTTCTGGACGTCAAGATGCCGGGCATGGACGGCAACGACACCCTCAAAGCCATCAAACAGGCCCATCCCCTGATCGAGGTCATCATGCTGACCGGCCACGGGACCATGGAGTCCGCCATCGAGGGCATGAGGCAAGGGGCCTTCGATTATATGACCAAACCGGCGGAGATGGACATTCTGGCGGCCAAGATCGAGCAGGCCAGTTCCAAGAAGCGCGGACATGAGGCCAAGATTCAGGAAGCGCGGGCTCAGATGATCGTCACGCGCCGGGGTGACTGAGCGGCGCGCCATGTCAGCGGACCTGTCCGGCATTCGGCTCCTCATCGTGGACGATGAAGAGGGCTATCTGAACGTGTTGGCCAAGCGCATGATTCGCAGGGGGCTGAGGGTCACGACCGCCCCCAGCGGATCGGCGGGCATCCAGGCCCTGCGCCGGGCCGATCTGGACGTGGCCGTGGTCGACTTGAAAATGGACGACATGGACGGCATCGAGTTGCTCAAGGTCTTCAAGAAAATGGACCCGCATCTGGCCGTGATCATTCTGACCGGCCACGGCTCCGAACAGGCGGCCCGCGACGGCCTGGCCTTCGGGGCCTTCGATTACCTGACCAAACCGTGCGAGCTCCAGGACCTGCTGGCCAAGATCAAGGATGCCTATGACTGCCGCAAACGAGGCCTGGAACTCTGAAGATATGCAAAAGGAGAACTCATGATCCTGAAAAACAAAGTGGTCCAACTCTGTTTCGGGCTGTTGCTGGGAGCCATCGTCCTGGCGGTGCCGCGCCCGGAAGGAACCAAATTCGAAATCCTCGGCGATCCGGACCGGAAGGTGCTGGCCCGGCTTTCGAACGATTTTCAGATCCATACCGAAGCCGGCCTCAAAACCAAGGGTTATATCCTAAAGGCCCTCAATCCGGGACAGCCCGGGGCCACGGCCGATCGGATCGAGGCCGAAGTGAAAAGCATGGACCTGAAGGGGGTCGGGGTCGAGTACGTGGACGGCCTGACGCCCAAGGCCCACCGCCTGCTGGCCATCCTGGCCTTTCTGGTCTTCATGTTCATTTTCGAACCCCTGCCCCTGGAAATCACGGCCATATCCATTGCCGTGCTTCTGGTGATCATGGGCATCAGCGACGTCAAGGGGGCCTGGTCGGCCTACATGCATCCCGTGGTGGTCTTCATCATGTGCTGCCTGATCTTCGCCATCGCCCTGGAAAAGGCCGGTCTGACCAAACGCCTGGGCTACGCCGTGGCCCGTCGGGCCGGTGACAGCGTGGTCGCTTTCACCTTTGTCCTGGCTATCGGGCTGGGCATCGCTTCGAGCGTCATGCATGACGCGGCGGCCACGGCCATCGCCATCGCCACCATGCTCCCCCTGATGCGGGCCGCGGGCATCCAGCCCAATACCAATACGGCCCGGTTCATGATGCTGGCCGTGCCCTTCGCCTGCTCGGCCGGCGGCATGGGCACCCTGGTCGGCGGCGGGCGCTGCATGGTCTCCGCGGCCTTTCTCAAGGAGTTCACCGGTATCGAAATCAGCTTCCTGGACTGGTTCATCTTCGCCTTTCCGGCCGCTATGGTCACGGTGCCCGTATCCGTAATCATTCTCTACTTCCTGTTCCGGCCGGACCGGTCCATCAAGATGCCCAAGTTCGACGAGTCGATCGGCGCCTGGACCTCCCTGGAAAAGCGGACCGTGCTCATCATCACCCTGGCCTTCGGGCTGTGGTTCACCAAGAGCTTCCACGGCATCGACTACTCGATCACCGGCATGCTGGGCGTGGCCGCCCTGGTGCTGACCCGGGTCCTGCAGTGGGAAGACATACACACCCACCTCGAGTGGGGCACGGCCCTGTTCATCTTCGGCGGCGGCCTGGCCCTGGGCCTGGCCATGGACTACTCGGGGGCGGCCCGGTACTTCGCCAACCTGTTCTTCCCCCTGGTCAAAGGCAACGGCTGGCTCCTGCTTTTCGCCTCGGTGGCCGTTTTCGGAGCCCTGGTGACCAACGTCATGGCCAACGTGGCCGCGGCGGCGCTGATTCTGCCCATCGTGATTCCCCTGGCCCAGTTGGAAGGCGTGGACCCGCGCATCCTGGCCCTGTGCCTGGGCATGGCCACCTCCTTCGCCTACCTGCTGGTCATCGGCTGTCCGCCCAACGCCATTGCCTATTCCTACCGCCAGTTCCGATCCTGGGACCTGACCAAGGCGGGCCTGGTGGCCATGCCGGTCCTTCTGCTGATCTTGATCGGCGTGGCCGCGGTCTGGTGGCGAATTCTGGGCCTGGTTAAATAATTTTAGGATATAATACTCAGTCAATGGAACGGACACCCGAAATCCTCCTGGTGGACGACGAGGCCGACTTCCGGAGGCCTCTGGTTAAACGGCTGACCAAGCGGGGCTTCTCGATCCGGGAGGCCGGCGACGGCCGGGAAGCCTTGGCCGTCCTGGACCAGGCCCGATCCGACGTGGTGGTCATGGACGTCAAGATGCCCGTCATGGACGGGCTGACGGCCCTGGCCCGCATCAAGTCCGCCTGGCCGGAAACCGAGGTCATCCTCTTGACCGGCCATGCCACCACCCAGGACGGGGTGGAAGGGATCAAGGCCGGGGCTTTCGACTATCTGTCCAAGCCCCTGGAACTGGATCACCTGGCAGGCAAGATCACCCAGGCCTGGGAGAAGATTGTTCGGACCGAGGAAAAGAAGCGGGAGCAGGAGTTCCGGGCCAAGATGGAGCAGCGCATGATCGCCACCGAACGCCTGGCCTCCCTGGGCACCCTGGCCACCGGCGTGGCCCATGAAATCAACAATCCCCTGGCCGTCATCTCCGAATCGGCCGGCTGGCTCAAGACCCGCCTGGGCAAAGAGACGGCCCTTCCGGACGAGGCCAGGGACAAGTTCCTGTACGGTTTGAACAAGATCGAGTCCAGCGTCGAGCGGGCCAAACGCATCACCCACCAACTGCTGGGATTCGCCCGCAAAACCGACTCGCTCATCAAGGAGGTCGATCTGGCCGCCCTGGCCGCCGAGGTCATCGACCTGACCCGCAAAAGCGCCGAAGACGCGCGGGCCCGGGCCGAACTGCGGCCGATCGACGGTCGGATCGACATCTGGACCGATCCGAATCAGTTGCGGCAGGTGCTGATCAACCTGGTGACCAACGGCCTTCAGGCCGTCGGGCCGGGCGGGTCCGTTCGGGTGGCGGTCGAAACGGCCGGCTCCGAGATCGTGATCACGGTGGCGGACGACGGTCCGGGAATCCCCGGGGAGAACCTGGACCGGATTTTCGAGCCGTTTTTCAGCACCAAACCGCCAGGGCAGGGCACGGGACTCGGCCTGTCCGTCTCACGGGGCATCGTGGAGAAAATGGGCGGTCGAATCGAGGTCGAAAGCCGCCTCGGGAACGGCGCGACCTTCCGGGTCATTCTGCCGATCAAACCCATCAATAACCCCGATCAGGCCGGCGCGCCGGTCGGGAATTCACTCGGGAGTTAGGTGAATGGTCAAAATACCCATTGATATCCTTCTGGTCGATGACGAACGGGACTTCGTGGAAATGCTCTCCCTGCGGCTGGAAGAAGAAGGGCACAAGGTCCGACCGGCATACAGCGGTGAAGAGGCCCTGAAGTCATTGTCCGAGGCGGAGCCCGACGTGGTCATCCTGGACATCAAGATGCCGGGCATGGATGGAATTGAAGCCCTCAAGGCCATCAAGGCCCGGCATCCGGTCGTCGAAATCATCCTTCTGACCGGCCACGGGGCCGTGGAAACGGCGGTCGAAGGCCTGAAGTCCGGCGCCTTCGACTACCTGCTCAAACCGGCCAATTTCGAGGAGCTGATCATGAAGCTCAAGGCGGCCCGCCAGAGAAAGACCGAGCAGGAGGACCGGATTCGAATGGCCGAAGCCCGCGCCCTGATGCGGCGCACCGGAGACATGTAGCCGCGGGCCCGACTTTCCGGTCCGGAGTTTCGTCTTCATATCCACGGCCCCTCGACCCGTCGGGGGGCCGTCCTGCTGATTCCGAATCCCGCCCCCTCGACCCGGGTCACGAGGCAGGGTGAGGCGTGTTTTCTTCCGCCCCCACCGCCGGGCCAGCCCTTGACTTACCGGCCCGGTCCTGAAATAATCCCGATATATTCCTTATTTTTCAGGGGAGTCTCAGCCGGGTTCCGGCCATGAAAGTCACGGTCAACGGATTTATCGAAGAGGTCGAGCCCAGCTTTCGGATTGCCGACCTGATCGAGGCCTTTGACGAGCACGACGCGGCGTTGATCATTGAAGTCAACGGCCGTTTCGTCCACCCTGCCCGGTATAACGAACGGGTCGTCCAGGCCGGCGACCGGATCGAGTTCATCCATCCCGCTTTTGGAGGTTGACCCCAACGTGCCGGACACGCGGTACTGGAAACAGGAAAAGTTCGCAGGCCTGGGCCCCGGCGGCCAGGCCGCCTTGGGACGTTCGGCCGTCCTGGTGGCCGGATGCGGAGCCACGGGCGGGCACATGGCCACCTTGCTGGCCCGGGCAGGCGTGGGCAGGCTCCGGGTGGTGGACCGGGACGTCCCGGAACTCGGCAACCTGCACCGACAGGTCCTGTACGACGAGTCCGACCCGGGCTCGGGGCGGACCAAGGCCGAACTGGCCGCCGAACGCCTGCGGCGAATGAATTCAGGTATCGAGGTCCAGGGGGTGACTGTGGAGATCGGCCCGGACAACATTCTGGACCTGGCCGGCGACGCGGACCTGATCATGGACGGCACCGACAATCAGGAAACCCGGTACCTGTTGAACGACGCCGCGGTCAAGCTGGGCAAGCCGTGGATATATTCCGGCGTTATCGGCGCGGCCGGCAACGTCATGCCCATTATCCCCGGCCGAACGCCCTGTCTGCGTTGCCTCTTTCCCCGGCCCGCCCCCCCGGGCGTCCTGCCGACCTGCGAAACGGCCGGAATCATCGGCCCCACGCCGGCCTTGGCCGCCGCCATTGCCGTAACCGAGGCCATTAAAATCCTGACCGGCGCCACGGACCGGATCATCGACGGACTGATCAGCTTCGACCTCTGGTCCAACACCTTCCAAGCGGTCGCCCTGAGAAGCGGCAAGGATGACCGCTGCCCCTGTTGCGCCCTGGGGCGCTTCGATTTCCTGAGTTGATACCGGCCGGGAGGACTATTTCCCCGCCTGACCGACGAATTCCGGATCGATCAGGGCTTTGATGTCCACCGGCTTTTCGATCAGCCCCCGATCCTGCCAGAACCGGGCGGCCCGCTGGGCCAGGCCGAAGAGGGTGTTCGAGCCGGACGTCCGGAAAAAGCCCGGACTCCTGTCGGCCCCGTAAAACGAAACCCCCGAAACCATGGATGTGATCTTACTGGCGTCGATGTTCATTTCCTCAGCCATGAGGGCATAACCGGCCTCGCGATTATCCTCAAACCATTTGACGGCCTCGTACCAAGCCTTGATCAGCCCGGTCACGGCCCGCGTGTCTCCTTGGGCAAAGTCCCGCCGCAGAACCAGCACGTCAACGATGGTGGCCGGGAGCTTCCTGGTGTCCACCAGAACGTGCGTGTCGGGCCGGTCGGCGGCCATGGTCAGCCAGGGCTCCCAGGTCACCGCCGCGTCCAGGTCCCCGGCCATGAAGGCCGAACCCGCATCGCCCGCGCTCATCTGGTTGATCGTCATGTCTCCTTCGGACAGGCCCGACTGTTGAAGGGCGCTGAGGAAAAAGAAATACGACGTCGAGCTCTTGTCCAATCCGATGGTTTTGCCCTTCAACTGCCTGACGCTTTTGATCGCCTTCGAGGAGATAATGCCGTCTCCCCCCAGGGATTCGTCCAGGGCCAGAACCACCACGATGGGCGCCCCCTGGGAAAAAGTCATGACCTCCTGGTCCATGGCCCCGCAGTACCCGTCGATTTTTCCTTCGGAAAGGGCCTCCAGGATCAGATGCCGCTCTTCCATGACGGGGAGTTCAACCTTCAGGCCCTGTTTTTCGAAAAAGCCTTTTGACCGGGCGATGTACAGCGGCCCGTACCCGACCCAGGTCGAGTGGGCGATCCGGACCTCGGTGGCGCCCCAAACCGAAACCGGAATATAACAAATTGATATACATAATAAAACGAGCAGCATCACGATATGCTTTTTCATTTCATCTCCCTCCGATCAGCCAGTCGTCACCCAGGATGGACCGATTCGGGTACCTTGCCAAAGCCGGAAGAAAAATGCAAGTCCGCCCCCCCGGGGCGCATCGGGCCGATCCGCTTCCGGAAGATGGGACGGTATTCGGAACCCCCGCCAGTGGGCCTCTGCCAATATTTTCCTTGACTGGGATTCGACAAATATGAAAATATCCTGTAATCAGTGGTTAATAGAGATCATTGGTTATTCCCGGCCGACGGGAGTCCAGACCCACTAGACGGAGGTCGGCCGCCAGAACCGGATTAACGACCCCCTTCGGGGCGAAGGCGAAAAGTTGAGGGTTGAGGATTTGAATCCAATCATCCGGCGCGGTTGGCGCTTGAACCGGCGTTTGCCCCGTTTAAAATCCAGGCCGACAAGCACGGCGCACGGGTTGCTGGTCATTCTGATCGGCCTGATCATGGTGGCCGGGCCGGGCTGCGGCCTGTTTTCGAAAAAGTCGCCGGCCACGACCGAAGCGGGCAAGATGGCCGCCAAGGATGTGGCCGAAAAGGTCACTGAGCAGGCCAGCGAAGCCTTGCCCAAAACCCCGCCCCCCAAGGACCTCGATCCGGGTCCGGCCAAGTTCGATTTTCAGGCCGGGGGCATTGAACTCCGTATCCAGGCAGACGGCCTTCTGAACATGTACGAACAGAACTCCCATACCCTGGTCCTGTGCGTCTACCAACTCAAGTCCCCCAACGCGTTCAACGACCTGGCCAAGAACCAGGCCGGGCTGGTCAAGCTGATGGGCTGTACCAAGATCGGGGACTCGGTGACCAGCGTCCAGCGCCTGATACTTCAGCCGAGCGAGCTTCGGACCGTAACCATGGACCGGGCGGAAGGCACCCAGTACGTCGGCGTCGTGGCCGGATACTACAGCCTGGCCCCCGACAAGGTGACCAAGCTGTATCAGATACCCGTCCTGGCCAACACCAGGGGCCTTCTTTTCAAGGACCGCTATAACTGGCCGGTCAAGCTGAGCGTCGATCTTACCCTGGGGCCGCAGGAAATCATCGAGAGCGGGGGCAACAAGTAGTGCAAGTCCAGCGACCACTTTTTTGGCACCAGGGGCTGTTTCTACAGCCTCAGCATCTTCAGTTGAACGACCAGTACCTGGCCTCCACGGCCCGTCCGGTCCAGAGTTACGGGCTGCCCTATTTCTGGGGCGTGGCCGGGCTTGAGGTCCAAGAGGCCGGCCTGAGCAACAAGCAGTTCGAAATCCTGAATGGAAGCTTTGTCTTTCCCGACGGGACCTACGTGGCCTATCCAGGCAACACCGCTTTGAAGCCCCGCTCTTTCGAGGAGGATTGGGTCGAGGGGGATAAGCCCTTCACCGTCTATCTCGGGCTGAGGAAACCCGACCCGTCCGGCCAGAACGTCACCGTAGTCGGGTCGGCCGACGGCATGGCCATGGCCAACACTCGGTTCGCCACCACGGCCGATCCCGAGGAGGTCGTCGACCTGCACGGTTCCGGCCCTCCGGCCCAGGTCAAGCGCTTGTCCTACGTGCTTCGGCTTTTCTGGGAAACGGAAAAGGACCAGTTGGACAACTATGACCTGATTCCCGTGGCCCAACTGGAGCGCTACGGGGACGACATCAAGATTTCCGGGCACTTTCTCCCGCCCTGCCTGATCATGGATGCCTCGGACTGGCTGATCAGAACCATCAAGGACATCCGGGACCAGGTCGCCTCCCGCTGCCGCCAGCTCGAGGAATATAAAAGTCCGCGCGAACTTCAGACCATGGAGTTCGATATCGGGTACCTGGTCTTTCTGCTGGCCCTCCGGTCGCTCAATCGGTATGTGCCGTTGCTGTTTCATCTCACCGAGACCAAGAACCTTCATCCATGGACGGTTTACGGGACGTTGCGCCAGCTCGTCGGCGAGCTGTCCACCTTTTCCGAAGAACTGAGCGCTACCGGGGAGCGGGAGGACGGTTCCACGGCCCTGCCGCCTTACGACCACCTCAACCTGTGGACATGTTTTTCCACGGTCCACAAGCTGGTCGGACAACTCCTCGACGGTATCACCATCGGGCCCGAGCACCTCGTCCGGCTCGATTACGACGGGCGTTACTATTCCGGCGTCATGCCGGGCAAGGTCTTCGACCGCCGCAACCGGTACTGGCTGGTCCTCAAGACCGAGGCCGAACCGGAGGTCGTGGTCGACGCGGCCTCCCGCCTGCTCAAACTCAGCGCGGCACGGAACCTGACGACGCTGATCGCCCGAGCCGTACCCGGTGTACCGCTCGAGTATTTCCCGTCGCCGCCTCCGGGACTGCCCAGACGGGCCAATGCCAAGTATTTTCAGATCGATTATACCAGTCCGCTGTGGGCTGACGTGCAGAATGCCGAAAGTGTTTCTCTTTACTGGGACGGTGCTCCCGAGGACCTGACCGCTGAAATCATCATCCTGAGGAGTTGACGACCGTGCGTTTGGTTGACTGCTTCCTTGAAATTCTCGGCTATGCCAATTATCTGACCCGGAAGCCGGGAGACCGGCAGCCCGAGGTCGAAACCGTCAAACAGGACCTGTCCGGTCTGCTCGACCAAAGCGCCCGCCGGGCCAAGACCGGTGGATTCTCGGATTCCGAGTACGACCAGGCCCGATTCGGGGTCTGCGCCTTTGTCGACGAAGCCATATTGTGTTCGACCTGGGACAAGCGGGACCAGTGGCAGGCGGAATCGCTTCAACGTCGCATCTATCGGACGACCAACGCCGGCCAGGAGTTTTACGACCGACTGGCCTTGCTGGAATCCGGCCAAAAGGACGTTCGGGAAGTCTACTGCCTCTGCCTGGCCATGGGGTTTGTCGGCGCATATTATCACCCGGATCGGCAGGAGGCCCTCGAGGAGATCAAGCAGACCAACCTGACGCTTTTTTGGGAGGCCGACGAGGACGGGCTTCTGGGCCAGGCCCTGTTTCCGGGGGCCTATCCCTCGGGCAGCTCCAAGCATCGGCGCTTTCGTTGGGGGCTGCCCTCGGTCGTGACCGGGGTGCTCTTCCTGTTGCCGCCGCTCATTATATTCGGGCTGTTCAACTATTATAGCGTGGTCCTGACGCAGCTCATCGAGCAGTTTTTCGGATAAACCTCTAACCATGCCACCGGCCGACTCATGAAAAAATTTCTGTTCTTCTTGCTCAAGCTTTTCGTCGTCCTGCTGCTTCTCGGTCTGCTGGCCGTGGGCATGTACTTTCTCGTCCAGTATCTGAAATGGCCCTGGTGGGCCGGGCTGGCCATCGGCCTGGGCATCGTCGGTCTGATCCTGGCCGCGTTCTTCATGAAGAAATGGTTCTTCCGGCGACGGGAGGAGAAGTTCGTCAAGCGGATCATCGAGCACGACGACGCGGCGATCAGCGGCGCGCCCAGACAGGAGCAGCGCCGGCTCCGGGACCTCCAGGAACGTTGGAAGGAGGCGGTCGAAATCCTCCGACGGTCGCAGCTCAAGAAGCGCGGCGACCCCTTGTACGCCCTGCCCTGGTTCATGATGATGGGGGAGGCCGGTTCCGGCAAGACCACGGCCATCCAGAGCGCCCGTTTGCATTCGCCGCTGACCGATGTCAGCCCCACATCCGGCATTTCCGGGACCCGGAACTGCGACTGGTGGTTCTTCGAAAAGGCCATCCTGCTCGACACGGCCGGGCGGTATGCGATTCCCGTGGACGAGGGGCCGGACAAGGAGGAATGGAAGAAGTTCCTGTCCCTGCTGACCAAATACCGGAGAAAAGAGCCCATCAACGGCCTGATCGTGACCGTGGCCGCGGACAAGCTCCTGTCCGCCGGTCCCGACGCCCTGGCCGAAGACGGCCGGAGCATTCGACGGCGCATCGATGAAACCATGCGCGCCCTGGGGGCCAAGTTCCCGGTTTACGTGCTGGTCACCAAAACGGACAAGGTGCTCGGGCTGACCGGGTTGAGCGACGTCCTGCCGCCCGGCCTGGTGGAACAGGCCATGGGCCAGACCAACAATACACTCAAGGATGATCCGGCCGGCATGGTCATGCAGACCATGGAGGCCGTGACCGATCGCCTCAAAGACGTCCGGCTTCTGCTCCTGAGCCGCAATCCCGGGGCCGATCCGGGCCTTCTGCTCTTTCCCGATGAACTGGCCTCCATCCAGCCCGGACTGATGGCCTTTGTCGAAGCCGCCTTCGAACAGAATCCCTATCAGGAGACCCCGGTCCTGCGGGGACTCTATTTTTCCAGCGGCCGGCAGGAGGGTAGCACCTACTCCCAGCTTCTGGGCGACCTGACCGGATTCAAGGGACTCAAGGAGGACCTGCCCGGGACGGACCAGGGGTTGTTCCTGCGGGATTTTTTCAGCCGCATTCTGCCGGGCGACCGGAGCCTCTTGTCGCCCTTATGGGAGTATGTGGCCTGGCGCCGAATGACCCGCAGCCTGGGCCTGATGGCCTGGCTGGCGGTCATGCTCTGCCTGGCCGGGCTGCTCAGTCTGTCATATTATAAAAACATCGAAATTTTTCAGGCTTTTACAAAAAGCATTCAAAAGCCCCCCAAGCTGACGCGGGACCTGAGCAAGGACCTGCTGGCCATGGACGACTTTCGGGACTGGATTGAAAAAATCCACACCATGAACTCGAACTGGTTCATTCCCCGCCTGGGACTGCATCAGAGTCTGGACTTGGAGCAACGGGTCAAGGACTACTTCTGCATGCTCTTTCGCAAAGGCTTTCTCGACCGCCTGGACCAGACCCTGGAAGAAAATATCGCCAACTTCTCGGCCACTACCCCGGAAGCCCTGATCGGCTCTTACGTCGAACACCTGGAAACCCGGGTCAACCTGCTGGGGGCCGAACTGGGGGGGGCTTCGGTCAAAAAACTGCAGGGCATGCCCAAGCCGGCCTACGAGGCGATCGTGGCCGTGGACCCCAAGCTGATTCCCGAGCTGGCCGCCGACTTCGGACCGTTGTATCTGGCCTTCCTGGATTGGAATCGGGACCGGCAGGGCCTGGCCAAGGAGCAGCGCAATCTGAGGAGCTGGCTCCAGCACCTGGCCCTGATCAAGGGCACGAATCTGCACTGGCTGGTCAACTGGGCCAACGTCCAGCCGGATATGGCCTCGATCACCCTGGGAGATTTCTGGGGCAGCCAGCGGGTGGACCCCTCGGTCAACGTACACATACCCGCGGCCTACACGGTCAAGGGCCGCCAGCAGATCGACCAGTTTCTGAAAGAATTCGAGGCCTCCCTGGAAGACCCGAAGATATTGAAGGACCGGCGCCCCGAGTTCGACGATTGGTACTGGCGGGAGTACATTAAAGCCTGGTGGAGTTTCGGGGACAGTTTCGACTCCGGACACGTCAGGACCCTGACCGATTACGACCGGCGACAATTGGCCCAGGAGATGGCCGACCTGAACAACCCCTACTTCAATCTCCTGGACCGGATGGCAACCGAACTCAAGCCGCTGGTGGACCGCGAGGGCACGCCTTCCTGGGTCAAGATGGCCGTATCCTTCAAGGACGTCAGGCAGATGGCTTCGGAAAAGGCCACGACCACCAAGACCGGCCTTTTGACCCGGGTCACCCAGGCCGGCGAGAAGGTGGCCCAAGAGGGCACCTCGATCATCCGGGGCGAGGTTCGCGCTCCGGGTACGGACGTCATGAAGGAACTGAACCAGATCGCCAGTGAGGCGGAAACGCTCAATGAATTCGAAAAGGCCCTGGGCAGTCTGATTCCCATGACCACCTCCCGCCAGTCGGCCTTCAGTATGGCTTCGGAGTTTTATTCCGGCGACAGCGATTCGAAAAAGGACGGCGACGGTTCGTCCTTCCAGTCCGCCCATTCGGCTCTGACCAAGCTCTGGAACGCGGCCAGCTCCCAGTCCCAGCAGGAAGACCTGTTCTGGCACCTGCTTTCCGGCCCGTTGTATTTCCTGCTCGGCTACGCCACCCAGGAGGCCTCGTGCGAACTCCAGACCAAATGGGAAGGTCAGGTGCTGGCGGAAATTCAGTACGTGCCCACCTCCAAGCTGTCCGACACCCTGTTCAAGAAAGCCGATGGTCTGGTCTGGAAGTTCGTCACCGGTCCGGCCGCCGCCTTCCTGGGTCGGGGCCGGATGGGGTACTTCCCCCGTACCAGCATGGATCAGCAGTTCCCCTTTAAAAAGGACTTCCTGGTGTTCCTGGACTCGGGTTCCACGTATACCCAGGCCGTACTCCCGCAGTACAAAGTCACCCTGACCGCGCTGCCGATCAACGTGAACAAAGGAGCCTTTCTGGAGCCTCACGCGGTCACGCTGACACTCAACTGCGATAAAGGAGCCCAAATCCTGGAAAACTTCAACTTCGCCACCAGCCACGAGTTCACCTGGACTCCGGATGGGTGCGCGGACGTCACCGTTCAGATTTTGTTCGACGATTTCACCTTGACCAAGACCTACAGCGGGGCCAACGGCTTCCCGCTCTTCCTCCAGGACTTCCTGGGGGGAAGCAAGACCTTCACCCAGGCGGACTTCAAAGACTTCGAGATGGACCTGAAGAGCATTAACATCAAGACGATTCAGGTGGCCTACAAGATGAGCGGCGACGTTCCGGTTCGAAAACTGCTCCATACGGACCCGCTCAAGGTTCCCAAAAAGATCGCCTCGTGCTGGGAGCCTTGAAACGTCCGACCGGCTGGCGCTGGTCGGCCAGCGGCAAGCATCCGGTGGCCAGGGATTTCGTTTATCTGGGCGCGGACCATCCGTTGTTGTGCGTCATGACCGAAACGCTCGGGCACGCTCATCTGGCCGCCCTGGGAGAACGGTCCGAGCGGGAGGGCCGGGAGGCGTGGAACTTCTGGGCGATCGGCTCCCAACGGGACACGGTCGTCTGCGGGCATGTCGCGGAAAGTCGGGACGCCCTAGGCCGCCCCCATCCGTTGCTGTTACTTGGCGAAGGGACGCTGTCCGGATGGCGGAACCGCTGGAATATGTTGCCCCTGGTTCTCTCCGACACCTGGGAAGGGATGGGACGGATTGCCGCCGGGGCCTTTGACAGTCTCGCCGCCCTCCAGGGAGCCCTGGCCGCGTTGCCCTCTCCGCTGGAAACCTGGTCCCGGGTGCGAGTAGAATGTTCGCGGAGCGAACGCGGGTCCGGGACCGACCTCGGCCCGATCCTGATCAAAACAGGGTCCGGGATAGGGGGAGCTTCCCCGTCCGAGGGAATGGACGTCCGTATTGCCCGGCCGGAACCCCGCGGAAAGACCTCGTTTTGGGGCGGCCTTTTCACAAGACGAAACCGGGCCCCCCAGGCCGTCTTTTTCGGCGGCGGAGGTTCGTCCCCCTGGCTTCGAATATTTTACCGGCCGCTGGTCCGATCCGATTTTGTGGATTTTTGGACCCCACGCCGAAAGGATGATGGGAATGGAACTGCTGGACCTGGGCAAACAGCCCATCAGCAATGATTCGCCGTCCGGTTCGGACGTCAAATACGAGCCTGAGTTCGAATCCCTGCAGGCCGAAATCGACAAGATGTCCATCGCCACGACGGGAGGGGGCGGCATCGACTGGAATGTCGTCCTCAACCTGAGCCAGACCATTCTGGCGGGAAAAAGCAAGGACCTGCTGGTGGCCTGCTATCTCGGGGCGAGCCTGGTCGCAACCCGAGAGGCCGAGGGACTCTCGGACGGCCTCAAGATACTCAAGGACCTGGTAGACAATTTCTGGGACACCCTCTTCCCGCCCAAGAAACGGATGCGGGGGCGTTTGAACGCGGTCCAGTGGTTTCTGGACCGGGTCGAGTCCTGGCTGCAGAGCTACGATGGAGGCCCGCTGCCTCCGGCGGCCGTGGCCGCCGTCCGGGACGACTTCAATGCCTTCGACTCCTCGCTTTCCGAAAAAACGGACGACGCGCCGGCCATCTCCCGCGTCCTCAGCTATCTCGACCGGCTACCTGTCCAGGATGCGCCCGATGCCGGACCGGCCCCTGACGATCCGGCGGCGCCCGCCCCGACGCCGACCGCCGTCCCGGCGGACCAGCCTGCTTCGGGTCCGCCCCCTGCGTCAACCGCCGCCCCGAGACCCGCGGCGGCTCCGGCCGGCCCCGTCCGGTCCGCCCAGGACGCCACCCAGACCCTGGACTCGGCCCTGGACCAGATGGTGGCCGCCTCGGACTTCATGATGCAGCAGGACCTGGCCAACCCGATTGCCTATCGGGCCACCCGTTTGGCCGCCTGGATGACCCTGGACCGGCTGCCGATGTCCGACGGCAACCAAACGCCCCTGCCGCCGCCGGAGGCCATGATCCGGAGCGCCATTGAAGGCATGATTTCCGGGCGGGATTACGAGGGCGCCATCCGGGCCGCGGAAGGCCGGGTCCGGGAGTTTCTGTTCTGGATGGACCTCAGCCGCTTCACTGCCCAGGCCCTGGACGAAATGGGCGGGAAATACCAGGCCGCCTCCCAGGCGGTGACCGCGGAAACCGCCTATCTGGTCGGCCGCCTGCCGGGCATCGAAAACCTGACCTTTTCAGACGGCACGCCCTTCGCGGACAAGGAGACCCGAGCCTGGTTGCGGAACATCACCGGGGCCGGCCCGGCCGCCCCCACGGCTGGGGCCGGAGGCGGCGAAACCGAGGCCCGGGTGGCCGAGGCCTTCGGCCAGGCCTTGGCGCTGGCCAAGGACAAAAAGATGGCCGAAGCCCTCGAAACACTCCAGGCGGGCCTGGTCGGAAGCGGTTCCGGTCGAGCCAATATGATCTGGCGCCTGGCCCTGATCCGCCTGCTGCTCGACGAGGCGCGATCCGATCTCGCCCGTCCTCACCTGGAAGTGATACTGGAGCGGCTGGAGACCCACCAACTGGAGGAATGGGACCCGGATATGGCCCTCGATGCCTTGAAGGCCGTTTATCTGGGTCTGTCCGAAGAAGAGGATGATGAAGCCAAGGCCGGCGCCCGAACCGTCCTGGGCCGGATTTCACGAATCCGGCCGGCCGAGGCCCTGGCCATGCTTAAGGGTTGATTGTATCAAGGTTCTTGGTCTATACTGGTGGGAGACGCGGACCAGACCCGATTTTTTTCGAACTCGGGACGACCCTCCGGACGGTGATGGTGCGATTTTTTCACGAATGCCATTTTTCAAGTGTGGCACGGGACCATTCCGGCGAGGGAATCGCACGCCCATTTAACCCGAATTTTGCAGTTGGATTCGTAACGAGGCGTTGAAATGCATAGCGAAGCGCGAAGTTGGACCGGTTTCGGGCCCCAGGCGTATCACGGGATACGTCGAGGCGTAAAAGCGGGAAACGAGCGTTGCAACACGCATTTCGGCGCCGCGGTGGAAGCCAACTGCAAAATCCGGGTTTAAGCATCCCCGCACGAGGTTTTGATATATCGAGTGCGATGGATTTTATCAGTAAACTGGAAATTCAGACAAGGAGGACCAGCCAATGGCCAAAGAAGGGTCGGTAGCACCCAAAGAGCGCGTCAACATCGTTTACAAGCCGGCGACCGGCGATGCCAAGGAAGAGGTGGAACTGCCTCTGAAGCTCCTGGTGTTGGGAGATTTTACGCAGAGGACAGACGAGCGCTCGGTTGAAGATCGGGAACCGATCAGTGTGGACAAGGATAATTTCAACGAAGTGCTCAAGGCCCAGGACCTGGAACTCAAGCTCAGCGTGCCCAATAAGCTGGCCGAACCCAAGGAAGGCGAAGAGGGGGAGCAGTTGGGAGTCGACCTCAAGTTCCAGAGCCTGAAAGACTTCGAGCCGGACCAGATCGTCAAGAAGGTGCCGGAACTGGCCAAGCTCATGGAGCTTCGCGAGGCGCTCAAGGCGGTCAAGGGCCCCCTGGGTAATGTTCCGGAGTTTAGAAAAAAGGTGCAGGAACTGATTTCCGACGAAGATGCGCGCGGGCGCCTGCTCAAGGAACTCGGGCTTGAAGGTTGAGGAGGAAGGAAATGGCAGAGGAACAACAAGAACAGACTCAACAGCCGGCAGCGGTTGCTGAAGGGGAAGAGTCCCTTCTGGACCAGATCGTTCAGGCCACCCGGCTCAGACCGACCGATGAGACCTACGACCTGGCCAAGGCCGGCGTCCAGGCCTTTATCGATGAAATGCTCAAGCCGGGCCGGGCCGGAGAAAAGGCCTCATCTCAGATCGTGGATGAAATGCTCGCCAACATCGACCAGAGGTTGAGCGCTCAGGTCAGCTCCATTCTCCACGACAACGAGTTCCAGAAGCTCGAGTCCACCTGGCGTTCGCTCAAGTTTCTGATCGACCGGACCGATTTCAGGGAAAACATCAAGGTCTCCCTGATGAACGTCGCCAAACAGGACCTGCTCGATGATTTCGAGGACGCGCCCGAGGTGCCCAAGTCCGGTTTGTACCGCACGGTGTACTCGGCCGAGTACGGCCAGTTCGGCGGCCAGCCTTTCGGCGCCATGATCGCCAACTACGACTTCGGCCCCGGGCCCCAGGACATGAAGCTGCTCGGGTACGTGGCCTCGGTTTCAGCCATGGCCCACGCGCCATTCATCTCCGCGGCCAGTCCTCAGTTTTTCGGGGTGGACTCCTTTCAGGAACTTCCCGGCCTCAAGGACCTCAAATCCATTTTTGAGATGCCCCAGTACACCAAATGGCAGTCGTTCCGTGAATCCGAGGACTCCCGGTACGTGGGCCTGACAGTGCCCAAGTTCCTGCTCCGCCTGCCCTACGGCCCGGACACCCAGCCGGCCAAATCCTTCAATTACAAGGAGGATGTTGTCACCGGCGACACGGACTTCTGCTGGGGCAACACCGCCTTCGCCTTTGCCAGTCGCCTGACGGACAGCTTCGCCAAGTACCGCTGGTGCGCCAACATCATCGGCCCCCAGGGCGGCGGCGCCGTGGAAGACCTGCCCCTGTATCAGTACGAGGCCATGGGCGCCATCCAGACCAAGATACCGACCCAGGTCCTCATTACCGAACGGCGCGAGTTCGAGCTGGCCGAAGAGGGCTTCATCGCCCTGACCATGCGCAAGGGCAGCGACAACGCGGCCTTTTTCTCGGCCAACTCCTGCCAGAAGCCCAAGTTCTTCGGAATCAGCAAGGAGGGCAAGGAGGCGGAACTGAACTACAAGCTGGGCACCCAGTTGCCCTACATGATGATCATCAACCGCCTGGCCCATTACATCAAGGTCATCCAACGGGAAAACATCGGGACGTGGAAGGAACGCGGCGATCTGGAGAACGAGTTGAACAAATGGATCAGCCAGTACGTGGCCGACCAGGAAAACCCCTCGGCCGCGGTCCGCAGCCGCAAACCGCTCAGAAAAGCACAAATCGATGTCAGCGATGTCGAGGGAGAACCCGGTTGGTACAGCGTTTCCATGAAGGTCCGTCCCCACTTCAAGTACATGGGGGCCTCCTTCACCTTGTCCCTGGTGGGCAAACTCGACAAATCCTAAGCGTGGTCATGTCTGCCCGGAGACCGCCAGGCGACCTCCGGGGCGTGTACCAAACAACCGTTCAAACAGTCTGAGAAGTGTGTAACAACCAACCCGTTCAAAAAAGAGGAGGATGTTTGCCATGCCAATGACAGGTTATCTGACGCTGGAAGGTACCAACCAGGGGAAGATCGAGGGCGACTGCACCCAGAAGGGCCGCGAGAAGATGATTCTCGTGTACGCCATCGATCACGGGGTGGAGATTCCCCGCGACAAACTGACCGGACTTCCGACCGGTCAGCGGATTCACAAGCCTTTCACCATCACCAAGCATGTGGACCCGGCCTCGCCCCTGCTGTATCAAGCCTGCACCTCGGGCGAGCAGATGAAGAAATGGCAGATCGACTACTACCATATCAACGATAAGGGCCAGGAGGAACTCTACTTCCAGGTCCTGTTGGAGTCGGCCATCGTGGTCAGCATGCATCACTACAAACCCATGGCCTTCCTCGAGGAGAACAAGCCCTACCACGACATGGAGGAGGTCTCCTTTACCTACGAGAAGATCACCTGGTCGCACAAGACGGCCAACAAGGAAGCGGTTGACGACTGGAAAGAGCCGAAGGCATAGTCTTTTCAACCCGACCAGCAATCGCTTCGAGCGGTCCGGACACGGGCCGCTCGAAGCGTGCTTGCGCCTGAAAAATCGAGGGGTTTATGCCCAACGAAAGACTTCTGGAAAGACTCCGCCGGACCGAGGACAACCCGGGCTATCGCGGCGCCACCGACCCCAACCGCATCATCAGTTCCGTCATGCTGCAACTCCAAAAAATCCTGAACACCCGGCAAGGCAGCGCGCCCATCGCCGACGACTATGGCGTGCCCGACTTCACCGACCTGGCCTCGACCTTTTCCACCGAATCGGTCCGTGACCTGGGCCGGTCCATCAAGCAGGTCATCACCAAGTACGAGCCCCGTCTCTCGAATGTGCGAGTGGAACCCGACCCCAAGGGGGAGGATGTCCTTCAACTCCACTTCAAAATAGAAGGCAAGCTGATCATGGAAAACAACGTGGACTTCCCGGTCGTCTTCGAAACGGTCGTCGACCCGGACGGCCGCATCCAGGTCAGGGACTAACCCGTGATCAATCGCTACTATCAACTGGAACTGTCGCATTTGAGGGAACTGGCCGTCGAGTTCTCCCAGGCCCATCCGGCCCTGGCCCCCATGCTCAGCGGCACGACCCAGGACCCGGACGTCGAGCGCCTGCTGGAAGGAACGGCCTTTCTGACCGGCCAGGTCAGGCAGAAGCTCGACGACGAGTTTCCCGAGGTCGTCCACGGCTTGATGCGCCTGATCTTCCCCCACTATCTCCGGCCGATACCGGCCTCGACCACCATCGTTTTCAAGCCCAAGGCCAGCCTGAAGGAATCCATTCGCATTCCCGCGGGCACCGCCCTGGCCTCCGTTCCCGTGGAAGGGACCAAATGTCCCTTCCGGACCTGCTACGACGTCGAACTGCACCCTCTGAAAATCACCGGCGCGGCCATGCGCCAGCAGCCGGGCCAACCGGCCACGATCACCCTGAACTTCGAAATGACCGGTTTTCCCCTTTCGGCCTGGAAGGCGGACAGCCTGCGCCTTCATATTGGCGGCGGTTACGCCGATGCGGCCAACCTGTACTACCTTTTTTTCCAACATGTTCGAAGCGTGACCCTGTCGCCGTCGGAAGGGGGTTCATCGATCATCCTGCCCCCTCAGGCCATCCGTCCCGTGGGCATGGCCAACGATGAAGGGCTCTTTCCCTACCCCCCCCAGTCCTTCCCCGGCTATCGGATCATCCAGGAATACTTCATTCTGCCCGAGAAATTCCTCTATATCGATATCACCGGTCTCGAAGCCTGGCAGGACCGGGGACCGGGGACCGGTTTCAAGCTGGTTTTCGAACTGCGGCAGCCGCCCTCATCCATAAGCCAGGTCAAACAGGAACAGTTCGTTCTCTTTGCCACGCCCGCGGTCAATCTCTTTCCCTTCGATGGCGACCCGATCAGCCTGGACCATCGCCAGCCCGAGTACCGGGTCGTCCCCTCGGGCGGGGACCCGACCCACCACCAGGTCTATTCCGTGGAAAGGGTCATCGGTCTGGCCCCCGGGACCGTGCAGAAGCGGGCCTACGCCCCTTTCGAGCTGTTCACGCCCCAGGACCAGGCCGTGCCCGTGTATTTCGTCAACGCCAAGCCTTCGGCTACCCGGCCCGACGCCGAACTGTTCATCTCCGTGGCCTATCCCCCTCAGGCCGGCGCGCCGACCCCGGAAACCCTGTCCATCCAGCTCATGTGCACCAACGCCCTGCTCCCGGAGCGGCTCAAGGTCGGCGACATCAACCAGCCCACCAGCACCTCGCCGGAGCTGGCCGAATTCACAAACATCCGACAGCCCACGGCCACGGTCCAGCCCCCGCTGGGGCGGAACCTGCTGTGGCGTTTTCTGTCCCATTTGTCCCTCAACCTCCTGTCCCTGGCCGACAGCGACAACCTGAAGGCCCTTTTACGGCTCTATATCTTTCCCGAGGGACGGGACCGGGCCGCCATCCTGGCCAATGAAAAACGCGTGGAGGGAATCTCCTCCCTCGAGATTCATACCGTCAACCGCCTGGTCAACGGTCTGATCATGCGGGGTCAGGAGATTCATCTCGGCCTGAGCCCGGACAACTTCGCCAGCCGGGGAGACATGTTTCTCTTCGGCAGCATTATGGACCACTTTTTGGGAACGTACGCCAGTATCAACTGTTTCACCCGTCTGAAGGTGAAAGACGCGCTTTCCGGAGATATTTACGAATGGCCCGTCCGGGTAGGGGACCGACCGCTGATCTGAAGCGGGACCTGTTCAAAAACACCAAGGCCTACTCCTTTTTTCAGGCCGTCAGACTGCTGCGCTTCTATCGGGGGCAGAAGTGGGACGTTTCCGAGGAGGAGTTCCTCGAACACCGAATCCGGGTCCGGCCCCTGGTCTCCCTGGGCTTTCCGGAAACCGACATTTACAAGATCGAGGAAAAACGGATCGGCCAGACCATCCGCTACATCCTTACGGCCACCTTTCTGGGACTTTACGGTCCCGGATCGCCCATGCCCAGCCATTACACGGAGGACCTGCTCGACGAAGCCTCCCACGACCGGACCGTGACCCGGGACTTCCTGGACGTCTTCAGCGATCCCTTCTATCGCCTTTTTTTC
>Ga0180009_10000425_pt1 | contig 59670 bp, 57 predicted proteins | sample OS_PC_MetaG_FD_123537 | JGI IMG/M metagenome (GOLD analysis project Ga0180009, IMG submission 123537) | Groundwater microbial communities from the Aspo Hard Rock Laboratory (HRL) deep subsurface site, Sweden - OS_PC_MetaG | ecosystem: Environmental > Aquatic > Deep subsurface > Groundwater... | reverse complement strand
TAGTTTTACGACCACACTCTCCTACTACATCTCCAATAAACAAAACTTTCAATTATTGCTCCCAATTTTACTTGGCATATTCGACTACTCTGGTTTCTCGAATCATAGTTACTTTTATCTGACCAGGATATTCAAGCTCACTCTCTATCTTTCGAGCCACATCCTTGGCAATTAAAAAAGTCTCCGCATCATCTGTTTCCTCGCTTTTAAGAATAACTCTCACTTCCCTTCCCGCTTGAATAGCGTAAGCTTTTTCTATCTTGGGAAATGACAAGGCTACGGCCTCTAACTTATTTAATCTTTTAATATAACTTTCCAGTGCTTCACGGCGAACACCAGGTCTTGCCGCAGAAATAGCATCGGCAGCTTGAATTAAAATAGCCTCAATAGTTTTAGCTTCTTCTTCATTATGATGAGCAGCAATAGCGCAAACAATTGCCGCTGATTCATTATACTTACGAACTATATCAGCGCCAATCTTAGCATGGGAACCTTCTGTTTCGGAATCTAATGCTTTTCCAATGTCATGTAAAAGCCCCGCTCTTTTTACTAAATGAATATCAGCATGAAGTTCCCCAGCCATAACAGTAGCTAAATAAGCAACTTCTATGCTATGCTGAAGAACATTTTGGCCATAACTAGTCCGAAATTTTAATTTACCCATTAAGTTAATAATTTCAGGAGCAATGCCATGAATACCTAAATCAAAAGTAGTTTGCTCGCCTACTTGACGAACATTTTCTTCCATTTCTTTTTGTACTTTTGCTACTATCTCTTCTATTCTTGCTGGATGAATACGACCATCTAAGATTAATCTCTCTAAAGAAACTCTCGCAATCTCTCTTTTAATAGGATCAAAACCAGAAAGAAGAACAGCTTCAGGAGTGTCATCAATTATTAAATCAATGCCGGTAAGAGTTTCTAAAACTCTAATATTCCTTCCTTCTCTTCCAATAATTCTTCCTTTCATTTCATCATTAGGAAGAGAGACCACGGATACGGTTGATTCAATAGTTCGTTCAGCTGCGCAACGTTCAATACATTGGCTAATAATATGATTAGCTTTTCTTTCTCCAACAGCTTTTGCTTCATCTTCAACTTGTTTTATCATCTTAGCGGCTTCGTGTTTGGCAATACTTTCCATTTCGGCAATTAATTCTTTTTTAGCTTCTTCGGCATTTATTCCAGAAATTCTTTCTAACCTTTCTCTTTGTTGTTGCTTTATTTTCTCAATTTCTTTCTCTTTCTCTAAAAGATTATCTTTTATCTCTAAAATTTCTTTTTCTTTTTTTTCTAATATGACTACTTTTTTATCTAAAATTTCCTCTTTTTGCAAAAACCGTGCTTCCATTTTTTGGAGTTCATTTCTTTGAAGCCGATTCTCTCTTTCAAATTCTGTTCTTTCTTTATGTAATTCTTCTCTGGCTCCCAAGATAGCTTCTTTCTTTAATGATTGAGCCTGATTTTGAGCATCTTCAGTGATCTTTTTAGCCATCTCTTCAGCTGAGGTAATTTTAAGCTTATCTATGTAATATTTACGGTATCCATAACCAACAAAAGCACATATAGCTACAACTAAAGTTACAATTAATACTTCAAATTGTGTCAATTAAATTGCTTACCCTCCTTTTGTAAAATTTTTTGGGTTAAATTAAAACTTAACTTATAAAACTATCTTAACACTATAACCACCTTGACTAAAAAATGTCAAGGAAAATGTCCTATTTGAGATTATCATCTCACTTTATAGCAACACTTAAAGAAACAGTATCTTTTCATGACAGTTTTTATCTCTGCATCTCCTTTAAAACTTCTTTTGCCTTAGCTAAAGCTTTAGCCCGATGGCTGATCTTATTCTTTTCTTTTGCCGTCATTTCAGCAAATGTTTGGTAATAGCCATCTGGAATAAAGATAGGATCATACCCAAATCCATAAAATCCTTGGGGTCTTTCTGAGATAAATCCTTTTATTTCTCCTTCTACTGCTTTTACTTCTCCCTTAGGTTTAGCTACGGCAATAACACAACAAAATTTAGCTCTTCTATCTTTCTCTCCTTCCATTATTTTTAAAAGCTTCTCAATTCTCTCTTGGTCATTTTTAGCAAAACGGGCAGACTCAACCCCAGGAGAGCCTCCTAAGGCAAAAACTTCTAAACCTGAATCATCAGATAGAGCTATTTTATCTGTGTAGTTAGCCACCTGAGAAGCTTTTTTAAAAGCATTTTCTTTAAAAGTTTTTCCATCCTCTATGATTTCAGGTATTTCTGGAAAATCATCCAAAGATAGAATCTTTATCTTTGAATCTGAGACCATTTCTCTTAATTCCTTTAATTTTCCTTGATTCTTTGAAGCTAAGACAATCTCCTTAATCAATTATATCTCCTAAGGCTTGTTTTTGAACTTCTATTAATTCGCTAATCCCCTTCTCAGCTAATTTTAACAATTTAATTAACTCTTCTTCAGAGTAAGGAGCTTTTTCAGCTGTTCCTTGCACTTCTATAAATTTACCACTTGAGGTCATGACCACATTCATATCAGCATAAGCATTAACATCTTCTTCATAGTTTAAATCCAAAAGTATTTCGCCATTTACAATGCCCACACTAATGGCCGCTACAAAGGCTAAGATAGGATTTCGAAGAATAATCCTTTCTTTTATTAACTCTTGGACTAAATCATAGAGAGCAATAAAAGACCCAGTAATAGAAGCAGTTCGAGTTCCTCCATCAGCTTGAATAACATCACAATCAATAATAATAGTTCGTTCTCCTAATATTTTAGTATTAAAGACCGCTCTTAAAGAACGACCAATTAATCTTTGAATTTCATGACTCCGACCACTTATCCTTCCCTTCACGGAATCTCTCGGTATTCTTATAGGAGCAGAACAAGGAATCATAGAATATTCAGCTGTAATCCACCCTCCATTTGAACCTTTCAAGAAAGGTGGAACCCGGTCATTTAAAGAGGCCGTACATATTACTTTTGTACCCCCAAATTCAATTAAAACCGAGCCTTTTTGATGTTTTATATAATTTCTGGTAATTTTTATTTTTCTCATTTCTTCGTTGGATCTTCCATCATTTCGCACTATTTTTATCTTCTCCTCTTTTAAAATAAACCGTCAGTTATCTAGCAGTCAACTTTCAGCTTAGACAAGGTATTACAGCCCAGATTAAGATTAATGGATCTTATCTAAAGTTTGAGTAGTCTGAACCTCAGAAAAAGAGTCTTCTGTTTTAATAGTCCCAAATTTCATTTCATACTTATTTATATTATCTTGTAAAGCTAACACAAATTTCTTAGCATGCGAAGGATTAGTTATTATTCGAGATTGAACTACTATTGTGGAGCGATTAGGCATAAGGATTCCAAAATCAAATATGAATTCATCTTGAGAATGAATAATACTGGCTACATTTGAATAAATTCCTCTCTCTAATTCTTTACTAATTTCAATAGAAATTTGGGGAACTTTTTTATTATCTTTTTCCATCATCAAGATAAACTCCTTTTTATGAATTTGAAGAATAATTTCTATTACCTACCAGCTACCTTACAGCGAGCCAGATTAATCTCCTCAACTTCATCACCATACCGAGATAAAACTTTAAGAGCAAACTCTTTTATCTCAATCTTTAAATTATTTAATCCTTCAGTAGGAATAGGGGTGCCTTCGTTAATAATATTAATTCCTGCATGGATTAAAGTAGAAACTAAGGTGTTAGTAGCAATAGAAACGGTAAGTTTTTTATTATTGACAAAGATATCATCACCTATTCTTTCAATTTTGATCCCTTTATTAGCCCTACTCCTTAATTCCTCAAAGATAATACAAATCAGTAGTCGTTGTCGATAAATAGCTTTCTCTAAATCAATATCAAAATGCTCTACTAAAAAATGGAGCATCTTTTCACTATAGATAAATAAATTTTGCTTAAAATCTTGTAAATCAATTAAATCTTCTGTCTTTACTTCAGCCGGTCCACAAAAAGCAATGATGGCATCACCTAAAATATCAAAGTTTTTATAAATCCAGTTAGAACTTAACTGACCACCAGTATAAATAATTTCTTCTTCGATGAATTTATTTTTCATAGATCTATTTGCTAACCCTCCTTTTTCTCTTATTCTTAATTACCTGTTATCATATATTAGGCAAGCGAAAATTATATTACCAACAATAATTATATTACCAACAATCAATATATTACCAACAATCAATATATTACCAACAATCAACAAATCCTCAAGGTAATCATACTTGTTTCTGATTATTTGTTATCATATGTTAGGCAAGCGGAATTGGACTCCCAAATAACTACTTTACTAATTTGACCTGGCATCTCTTGTTTCTCTATTTCATGAAAGATAAAGCCAGCAATATTTTCAGAGGTAGGATTTTTCCAAGCAAAGACTTCCAAGTCGTTTAAACAATAATGATCTAATTTCTCTAAAACCTTTTTAAGGATCCCTTTAAGTTTATTAAAATCAACAACCATGCCAAGACTATCTAAAGAATTAGTAGTAATAAAAACCTGAACTTTCCAGTTGTGCCCATGAAGTTTACTGCATTTACCTACATATTCTCTTAAATAATGAGCCGCACTAAAATATTCTTCTACCATTAATTCATACATAGTTTTTACCTTCCTATATGTAACCACTCACATCTACTTGAGTAATTATTCGCATTTCTTTATGCAAAAAACGTTCACCCATTTTAGTAAATCTGGCTGGTTCATCACTAACATAGTATCTTAGGTGACCATAACTTTCCTTAGCCGAAGAAAGGCCTAACTTTTCTAAAACATCCTTAACTTTATTAGCTACCACCGTAGCAGCATCAATTAAAGTTACTTCATTGCCCATGACCTCTTGAATAACTTTTTTAACTAAAGGATAATGAGTGCAACCTAAGATTAAAGTATCTACCTGGTTTTCTTTTAAAGGAGATAGGTATTCTTTAGCAATTAAGTAAGTAACTTCTGTTTCAATCCAACCTTCTTCTACTAAAGGAACAAACAAAGGACAAGGCTGGCTAATTATTTGAACCTCACTATTTAAGAGTTTAATAATCTTAGCGTAAAGATTATTACTAATTGTCCCTTCTGTGCCAATGACACCAATTCTCCCATTCTTAGTAGCATTAACCGCCTCTTTTGCTCCTTGTTCTACCACCCCAATAATAGGAATTTGATATCTTTCTTGGAGGGTATCTAAGGCATAAGAAGTAGCTGTATGGCAAGCTACTACTAAAGTTTTTACTCCTTGATTAAGTAGAAATTTGGAGATCTCTAAGGAATACTTAATAATGGTATCTTTTGACTTAGAACCATAAGGAGTTCTAGCGGTATCTCCAAAATATATAAGATCTTCTTTAGGAAGGATCTTAGTTATTTCAGATAATACTGTTAACCCTCCCAGTCCAGAATCAAAGATACCTATGGGTTCATTGCTCATTTTTATCTATTCGCCATTATCTTCCACCATCTTATTTATTTCCTTTAACAAAACTTCTACTATCTTCTCCGGTGAAATCTTCTTAATTATTTCTCCTTTTTTAAATAATAAAGCTACTTTTTTTCCACAAGCTATGCCTATATCGGCCATCCTCGCTTCCCCAGGCCCATTTACTTCACAACCCATCACGGCAATTTTAAAAGAGCCTTTAATCTTAGATCTTAAATAAGAATAATTTTTTTGTAAACTCCTATCAAGGTTTTCCACCATAGGAATTAAGCTAACTTTACACCGGCCGCAGGTAGGACAAGATATGATCTCTGGACCATAATCTCTAAGTGAAAGTGCTTTTAAGATTTGATAAGCCGTTCTTACTTCTTCAGTAGGGGTAGAAGTAAGAGAAACCCGAATAGTATCAGCTAATCCTAAAAAAGCTAAGATACCAGATCCTACCGCTGACTTAATAAGACCATAATTTGAAATACCAGCTTCGGTAATGCCTACGTGAAAAGGATAACTTACTTTTTTGGCCATTAATTGATAAGCTTCCACGGTTGTATAAATATCATTAGCTTTTAAAGAAATCACTATTTCAAAAAAACCTAAATCCTCAAAAAAAGATACATATTCCAAGGCTAACTTCACTAAGTTTTTAGCCGTAAGAAGTTTATCCTTTTTGGGCATAGAACCAGCATTAACTCCAATTCTAATAGGAGTCTTTAATTCTTTAGCTAAATTAATGACTTTCTTTAATTTATAGCCATCTCTTATATTGCCTGGATTTAAACGAAGCTTATCTACTCCTTCTTTTAGGGCAATTTCTGCAATTTCACTATTAAAGTGAACATCCCCTACTAATGGAATCTCAATCTCTTTCTTGATCTTAGAAATATTTAAAGCTGCTTCTTTATCTACCAAAGCAACCCTTACTATCTCACAACCAGCCTCTTCTAATTCTTTAATTTGATCAATTGTTTTCTTTAAATCCTTAGTGTCCGTCTTAGTCATAGACTGAACAACAATAGGAAAACCACCTCCAATAATAAGGCTTCCTACTTTAATCTTTTTAGAAATTCTTCGCTTCACTTACTTAACTACTCTCAAGATATCATTAAAAGTGACAAATAAAATAAGAGCAATTAAGATACTAAATCCCACTTGAGAAGTTATTTCTTGAGTCTTTCCACTAAGAGCCTTACCGCGGAGTTTTTCCAGAGCAAAAAATAAGAGATGCCCTCCATCTAAAGCTGGAATAGGAAGGAGATTTAAGACCCCTAAATTAACACTTAAAAAAGCAATAAAGAATAACAAGCTCATTAGACCACCTTGAGCTTGTTGGCCTGCTATTTGAGCAATACCTAAGGGACCAGCTAAGTATTTTACAGAAATTCCTCCACTAATTAATTTCCATAAAACAAAGAAGACATACTGAATAGAAATAACAAGTTGGGTAAATGCTTTTTTAATAGAGTCTATTGGTCCATACCTTTGAATCTTGGTCTTAGGAGAAATCCCAATCGCCCCTACCTGAATTACTCCTTCTTTTCCTTGAATCTCCTTAAGGATAGGAGTAATTTTAAATAAAATTTCTTGATCTTTTCTTTTAACTAAGATTTTTAGGGGAGTAGGTTTTGAATGATGAATAATTTCAGACATTTCACTCCAACAACTAATATCTTTCTCATTAATCTTTAAGATCTCATCTCCTTCTTCCATTTTAGCTTTTAAAGCTGGAGATCCTTTTTCTAATTTTCCAACCACCGGAGGGATAAAAGGATGGATGCCTAAGAACTTACTTTGATCTTCTTCTGAAATAATCAATACTTTTTTTAATAGTTTATCTTCCCTGACTACTTCTATGACAATTTTTCCTTTTAAACTTCCTTTCAAGAAAGCTTCTTCTGCATCTTCCCACTCTTCTACTTTTTTGCCATTTACCTGGGTGATAACATCCCCTTTTTGAACCCCTTCTTTCCAAGCTAAACTGCCTTTTTCTACTAAGCCAACTTTATTGTCTAGTTTAAGAACAGGCAGACCAATCATAAAGACCATGATAAAGAATAAGAAAGCTAAGATAAAGTTCAAAAGTGGTCCAAAGAAGACAATTTTAGCTCGATCTCCTACTGGTCGAGAATAAAATTCATCCACTTCGCCCGTAAGTTCTTCACTCCTTTCTTCTCCTTTCATTTTTACATATCCACCTAAAGGGATAGCTGAAATGAGATATTGAGTGCCATTATAGTTAAATCCTAAAAGTTTTGGCCCAAACCCTATAGAAAATTTTTCGACCTTTACACCCACCTTTTTAGCCATAATAAAATGGCCTAATTCATGAAAAAAGATGACTAGACCTAATGTAAGTAAAGTAGCTAATATAGTAATAATCACATTATCTCTCCTTTAGTTTTTTAATTATTTCAGCCGTCTTTTCTCTTGCCCATTGATCAGTCTTTAGTATCTCGTCAAGATCAGGATTTTCTATCGTTTGATGAAAAGACAAAACTTTCTCAATAACTTTAGGTATTTCTTTAAAACTAATCTTGTGGTTTAAAAATTCTTCCACCCAAACCTCATTGGCAGCATTTAAGACACAAGGAAGACTTCCTCCAATCTTGGCTACTTCTAAACAAAGCTTCAAGGCTGGAAATTTTTCAAAGTCTGGCTCAAAGAAGGTAAGTTCTTTGACTTGAGTTAAGTTTAAATCGGGCAAGTTAGTCTTATATCTTTTAGGATAAGTTAAAGCAAAAGCAATAGGAATTTGCATATCAGGAATACCTAATTGAGCTAAAACTGTTCCATCTATAAATTCAACTAAAGAGTGAATTATGGATTGAGGATGAATTAAGACCGAAATTTTAGAAGCGGGCATATTAAACAAATGAGTAGCCTCAATAACTTCTAATCCTTTATTCATCAAAGTTGCTGAATCGACAGATATCTTCTTTCCCATTTTCCACCGAGGATGATTTAAGGCTTGAAAAGGAGTAATTCGATCAAAGAAATTTTTATCTTTTTTTCTAAAAGGACCTCCTGAAGCTGTTAAGATTAATCTTTTTACCTCTTCTATCTTTTGTCCCATTAAGCATTGAAAGATAGCACTATGCTCGCTATCCAATGGTAGTAAGTTTACCTGGTGTTGTCTAACTAAATTCATGACAATCTTACCAGCCATTACTAAGACTTCTTTATTGGCTAAAGCTATATCTTTATTACATTTAATGGCTTCTAAAGTAGGCATTAAGCCTATTGACCCAGCTATACCTGAAATTACTAAGTTAACTTCTTTGAGAGAAGCTACTTCACAGACTCCAGCCAGACCTTCGTAAATTTCTACCTGGGAGATTTTACCTAACTTCTTTCTTAAAAGATTTGCTTTTTCTTTACTTGTTACCGCCACTGCTTTAGGCTGGTATTTCTTTATTTGTTCTTCTAAAAGCTCAATGTTTTGAAAAGTAGTCAGTCCATAAACCTTAAATTGTGAAGGTAAATTATCAACTACTTTTAAAGTACTTCTGCCTATAGAGCCCGTCGAACCTAAGATTGATAATCTTTTCACCAACCAGCTTCACCCTCAAGACTATAAATTCTTTCTTACTTTGGTAATTCTTGCCTTAATGGACTTATTCCTAATAAAATTGCTAGCCGCAAGCTGATACCGGAACGTTTTCTTACTCTTTAACAAGATCAAAGATCAACATTCATATGGTAGTTAGATAAAGATAGCCGTAAAGGAAGGGCGCGTTGAAAATAACCCCATCAAATATATCTAAAATACCTCCATGTCCAGGAATAGTGCTGCCAGAATCCTTTAAATTCGCATCTCTCTTAAAAAAAGATTCTACCAAATCACCTAACTGACCCCATATTCCTAAGGCTATTCCTATTATAATTATATTAAGAAAGGATACATCCTTAAGAAAAAAGGATTTAGTAACCAGCGAAAAGGCAACGCTTCCTATTATTCCAGCTATAAAACCTTCGATGGTTTTATTAGGACTAATACGTAAAGATAACTTGTGCTTACCCAGAAAAGTTCCAAATCCATAAGCAAATACTTCACTCATCCAAGTAATCATAAATAAAAGAAGTAAATATTCCTTTCCCTGAGATAACTTCTTAAGCCAGAAAAGAAAAGATAAGTTCCAGCTGATATAAATTATTCCTAAAATAGTTACCGCTACGCTTAAGATAGCCCCTTCAACCTCTTTTTTTAGCAAGCCATTTAAGGATATGGCAAAAAAAGTTATCGAAGCAACTAAGATGATTAAATTAATTTCTGAAAAGATATAAAAGCTTAAAGCTAAAAATATTCCTCCCAAAATACCTAAATAATTCTGAGATTTTATCTTTTTTATTTTAGAAAAATTGTAAAATTCTAACATTCCTAAAATAATGATACCTTGAATCAAAAGATAAAATAAGAAATCGTATTTAAAAAATATAGTATAAAGTAAGATAGGAATAAATATTAAACTAACCGTAATTCTTTTTAGAAGCATTTATTCTTTTAGTCCTCCAAATCTACGTCTTCGATTTTGAAAACTTATTATAGCTTTTAGTAAATCTTTATCTTGAAAATCCGGCCAAAGAACATCAGTAATCCAAATTTCAGTATAAGCAATCTGCCAAAGCATAAAATTACTTATCCTAAATTCTCCACTGGTCCTAATTAGCAGGTCAGGGTCAGGTAACATTTTGGAATATAAATACTGACTAAAGTATTCTTCGTTTAGTTTTTTTTCTATCTCTAATAAATTTTCTTGATGATCCTTTAACAAGTTTTTAATACCCTCAATAATATCTACACGACCGCTATAATTTAAAGCTACATTTAAGATTAATCCTTGATTATCCTTAGTTAAATTTAAAGCAGAATTTATCTCTTTTTGGACTTTCATAGGAAGCTGGCCTAATCGTCCCATTGCTTTTATCCTTACATCACCTTTGTGGAGTTCTTTAATCTCTCTTTTTAAAAACTCCATTAATAAAATCATTAAACCATTTACTTCTTTTGGCGGACGAAGCCAATTTTCAATAGAAAAGACAAATAATGATAAGACCTCTATTTTTAAATGATTACATAATCTTATCATTTTTTTAACGGTCTTCATTCCTTCTCGATGGCCAAATAAACGAGGCTTTTTTCTTCTCTTTGCCCAGCGACCATTACCGTCCATGATAATAGCAATATGTTTAGGCAACTTATCTTTATTGATTAAACTTAATAACTCTTCTTCGGTTAAAGGATCAAGTTCTTTAGCATTCATACTTAGCGATATTTTTTACCTCATCTTTTAAGCCTTGCCATTTGTAATTGTTCAGCTATCAGGAGATTAGTAGTTAGCTCATAAAATCAACTAAAAACTGATAGATATTATCTCTTCTTCCAGTTGATTGCTGATACCTGAAGTTTTATAGCACTTATTAATGAAAATTTGACATAGAGCAAATTAATTGAGTACCAACAAGTTTATCTTTTATTGCTCGGTATTATTTCCTATGGCTGGTTTTCGTTAATAACTACTATATTTAAAAGTTTTATTCAAAAATTAATGGGTAATAGGTGTTACCTATTACCCATTAATCTCATTCTCTTTTGCTTTTACTCTTAAATAACCTTAAAATTCTAAAATTTCTTTTTCTTTTAGAGATAAGATTTTATCAATTTCTTTAATAGTTTCATCAGTTATCTTTTGAATTTCATCCTCGGCTTTTTTAGCTTCATCATCTGAAACTTCTTTTTTATCTTTTAGATTTTTTATTTGATGGATGGCTTCTCGTCGAATATTTCTAATCGCTATTCTTCCTTCTTCTGCTTTCTTTTTAACTACCTTATCTAATTCATCTCTTCTTTCAGAAGTTAGAGGAGGAATAGTAATGCGAATTAAATGACCATCATTTGTGGGGGTAAGACTTAAATTTGACTTAAAAATAGCTTTAGAAATGCTATCCAGGGTAGACCTATCCCACGGTTGAATAATAATTAACCGAGGCTCTGGAACATTAACTGTAGCTACTTGGTTTATGGGCATCAAATTTCCAAAGTATTCCACCTTGATATGATCCAATAAAGATGATGAGGCTTTTCCTGTCCTAATGCTGGTAAATTCATGTTTAGTTGCCTCAATAGCCTTCTTCATGTGGTCTTTACTAGTGGCATATATCTCTTCTAAAGGCAAGGTCCCCTCCTTTAAACTTAAGTTTTATTAAAAACTATCATATTTAAGTTTTGAGGTCAAGAAAAAATAAGCCCTGTGTTAGCAATTCTCATGATGAAAAAACTGTTAGGCTCTAGTCTATCTAAAATTTTTGCCAACTAATTTTCATTAGGTAATCTTACCGATAAACTTTTATAACATTAGAAACTTTTTCTATCCTCTCTGTTATCTCCCTTAAATGATTAACATTTTTAATCATCATAACTAATTTTCCTGTGGCCATGCCTTTACTGGTGTGCTTAGCATAAGCTTCATTAACAACAGTGGAACTTTCATGAACAATATTTAAGATATCCGCTAATAATCCTTCTCGATTGTAAGCTAAAATGAAAAGGGAGATTTCAAAGGTACTTCCATCTTTTACCAACCATTTTACTTTGATAAAATGTTCCTTTGAAAATTTACTTGCCATAATACTATGGCAAGTAGTTCGGTGAATAGAAACACCTCGTCCTTGGGTAATATAACCTGTAATTTCGTCCCCCGGGATAGGATTACAACATTTAGCAAAGTAAGTTTCTACTTCTCCTTCAATTTCAGGAATAATAACGTTAGATTTAATTTCTTCTTTCTTTTTGGAAATTCCTAATTTTTCTTTAGAAATTTCTTTCTTTGGCGTTGTTTTTACAGTTTCTTTTTTTTCGACTTCCTTCTCTCTTTCTTTGAACCAATGCCTAATACAACTTTTAGCTTTGGGAGTTTTAACTATTTTTAACCAGTCTCTACGGGGCCTTTGCTTAGAGGAAGTCATAATGTGAATAATATCACCGCTATTTAGTTGATAGCTTAAAGGTACTATCTGGTTATTTATCTTAGCTCCAATACAAGTATGTCCAATATCAGTATGAACTAAATAAGCAAAGTCAATCGGCGTAGAACCTTTGAGTAAAGATCTTACTTCTCCTTTAGGAGTAAAAACAAATACTTCATCAAAGAAGAGCTCCATCTTTAAATTTTCCATAAACTCTTTAGGACTTTTTAGTGTTTCTTGAATCTCTATTAAATCTTGTAACCAACTAATCTTTTTATTAAACTCCTTGTCTATCTTCAATTTTTCTTTATACATCCAATGGGCAGCAATACCTTCTTCTGTAATCTTATTCATCTCCCAGGTTCTTATCTGAATCTCCATTAATCTACCCTCTGGTCCTATAACTGAAGTATGAATGGATTGATACATATTTGATTTAGGTATAGCTATAAAGTCTTTAAATCTGTGAGAAATAGGTTTAAAAAGAGTATGAGCAATCCCTAAGATAGCATAACAATCTTTAATACTCTCCGTAATTATTCTAAAAGCTTGTAAATCATAAATCTTATTCATCTCTATATTTTGAGCCTTTATTTTCTGGCAGATACTATAAATATGTTTTGGTCGTCCCGTAATCTCTGCTTTTATTTCAGCCTTCTTTAATTCCTGATCTAAAACTTTTTTTATATTTTCTATGTATCTTTCTCGTTCTTCTTGAGATTGATCTAATCTTTTTATTGTTTGATCATAAATTTCTGGCTCTAAACAACGAAAGGATAAATCTTCTAATTCCCATTTTATCTTTCCCATGCCTAATCTATTAGCCAAAGGAGCATATATTTCTAAAGTTTCATGAGCTACTTTTAATTGTCTTTCCCTTTCTAAGTATTCTAAAGTTCTAATGTTATGTAATCTATCAGCTAATTTAACTAAGATTACTCTAATATCTTTAGCCGTAGCTAATAATAGCTTCCTTAGATTTTCAATTTTTCTTTCTTCATGGCTTTGATCGGTAATCTTTTTAAGATGAGAAACCCCTTCTACTAATTCGGCTATTACCTCACCAAAAGTTACTTTTAGGTCTTTAAGAGTAACCTTGGTATCTTCTAAGGTATCATGAAGAAGTCCACAGACAATAGAATAAAGATCTAACTTTAAATCAGTTAAGATTTCAGCCACACATACCGGATGGATAATAAAAGGTTCACCTGAAGCTCTTTTTGTTCCTCGATGGGCAAGCTCAGCAAATAAGTAAGCTTTTTCTACTAATCTTAGATCAGCTAAGGGATGATATTCTTTTACTTTTTCTAAAATATCTTGAATACTCATTTATCTTTTGTCTGTCTTAATAAGGATGAACATGAATCATAATCTGATTAACAAAACCTATCTCTTTTTTAAGCGTCTTTTCTATTGAATTACAAATTTTGTGGCCTTCATCTACAGTAATCTTACCATTAATACTAATAGTTAAATCTATGTTAATCTCAGAACCTGCCTTATAAGCTTTAAGCCCCCTAATGCTTTTTATTTCTGAAATGCCTCCAATTATTCTTCTTATTTTGTCCATAATTTCGTCTTCAATCACGCCATTCATTAGTTCATCATAAGCTTGGTGAAACATAGAAATTCCAGTCTTGATAATCAATCCAGAGACAAAGATACCAGCCAAAGGATCAAAAAGAGGATAGCCAGCCAGAGTCAATAAAATTCCAATTAAAGCAGCTAAGGAAGAAAGAGCATCGGAACGATGATCCCAAGCACTGGTTATTAAGATAGTACTAGAAAGTTTATTGCCAATTTGCAAGGTATACCTAAACAAACTTTCCTTGACCACAATAGAAAAAATGGCTGCCATTAAGGCAATCAGGTGAAGTGGTTTTAAACTTGAAACAAAGATAGCTTTTAGGGACACATAACTTACTTCCAATCCAAACAAGATTAAAAGGATAGCTACTACCTTAGCAAAAATAGCCTCTGCTCTGGCATGACCATAAGGATGTTCTTCGTCAGCCGGCTTTTTGGCAATTTTAAGTCCGACAATGATAATTCCTGAAGAGATTAAATCTGAAAGAGAGTGAATAGCATCAGCCATCATCCCTTTGCTATTTCCAAAATAAGCAGCCCATAGTTTAATGAAGCATAAAGAAAAATTAACCACCATTCCTACCCAAGCGCAACGTTCACTTAGGTAATAATAAGTTCGATTAGTCTTCATCAGCTTACATCGGGTGTCAGTCATCAGCTAAATCCAGCAAAATCAAGACAAAAATAACTTTATGATTTACGGCTTTTATCTTTGGGGGCTAATTAACTTAGAAACTAAAGTTTTTGACTGGTACTTGACAGCTTAAACATTATAAATTGTAGTATTGAGATGCTCCTGTATCAATACCTTTGGACATACGCTTTAATCCTTCAGGATTTGGACTGATACTTAAAGCTTCGTCAAAAGCAATCCATCCTTTATTATATAATTCTACTAATGATTGATCTAAAGTCTGCATCCTATAATAAAGAACTGACGATTCAATGGCTTTATGAATTTCGGAGGTTTTTCCTTCTTCGATAAGTTTCTTAATGGTAGGTGAATTTATCAAAAGCTCAACTGCAGCTATTCTTCCTGAGCCATCTGCTTTATTTAGTAATCTTTGAGAAATTATCCCCTGAAGAACTAAAGAAAGCTGAAGTCGAATTTGTGGTTGCTGATTGACAGGAAAAGAATCAATTATCCGATCTACAGCTTGAGTAGCATCATTAGCATGGAGAGTGCTAAAGACTAAATGTCCTGTTTCGGCAGCAGTCATCGCAATGGACATTGTTTCAAAATCTCTCATCTCTCCAATTAAAATAACATCAGGATCTTGTCTTAAAATATGCTTTAAAGCATATTTAAATGATTTAGTGTCTAACTCTATTTCTCTCTGATTAATGGCACTTAGGTTATCTTGGTATACAAATTCAATAGGATCTTCAATCGTGATAATATGGCCTTCTCTATTGTTATTAATATAATTAATTAAAGCCGCTAAAGTAGTAGACTTGCCACACCCAGTGGGGCCAGTAACCAAGATCAGACCTTTATCTTTAATAGATAGATCCTTAAGCACCGAAGGTAAACCCAGCTCATCTATAGTTGGAATCTTATAGGAAATCATTCTAATAACCGTACCAACTGCTCCTCTCTGACGAAAAACATTGACTCTAAAACGAGCTATATTTTTATAAGAATATGAAAAATCTAATTCTAAGTCTCTTTCAAATCTTTGAACTTGGGCAGAGTTGAGCATAGAATAAATTAATTCTTTAGTATCTTCAAAAGTTAATATTTTAAGTTCCGTAGGAATTAATTTACCATAGACTCGGATAAGAGGAGGTCGACCTACTTTAAGATGCAAATCAGAACCTTTTCTCTCTATTAAAAGATTAAGTAGTTCTTCGATATTCACTATCTACCCTCCCTATCTCTTCGTTTATTCTTTAAATTCTCTATAATCTTGGTGTTTTGAATAATCTTCACCAGATAAAAAGAGGCCAGAGAAAGAATTTCCATGTCAGCCAGAGAAAAGATATTATTATCTTTTTTATTAATTAATTCAATCACCCCAATAGATTTATTCATCAAGATAATAGGGATACAAGCGATAGACTTTGTCTCAAATCCAATATTTTCACTTATTTCTCGTTTAAATCTTTCATCTTTATCTACTTCTGACACCGCCACAGACTTTTGACTTAAAAATACAGAACCAGCAATTCCTTCTCCTGGTTTTAATTTAAAATTTATAACCTCTGAAGCCTTAGAGCCTTTAGCTACTTCAAAGTAAAGTTCTTGATTATCTTTATCGAATAAAAGAATAGACCCTGCTTCTACATTAATTACTTCAATAATATAGTCTAATATTTTGTCTAATAAGTTATGGAGATTAAAACTTGTATTTAAAAGCCCAAATATTTTTTGAAGTAAACTTATTTTCTGTCCAGTTTCACTAAAAGCTTTAGCTAAGACAGAAAACTCTTTTAATTGTTCTGCTAAATCTTTTTGATAATCTTTAACCTCCATCTTCTCTCCCTTTTATTAATTACTTTCTTTCATTATGACTTAAATTGGATAATTTATCAATACTTTTTAACTATAATAGGGTTTTTGAATCAGTAGCTAAAAGGTGTAAATATAGTAGTTATTAACAAAAACCGGACATAGGAAATAATACCGAGTAATAAAAGATAAACTTGCTTGTAGTTAAATTAATTTGTTCTATGTCAAATTTTCATTAATAGGTGCTATAAACAAACTAGTTTTAAGATGTTCACTCTCTAAAAAAGCAAAAGTAAAGCTAGACATTAAACCTGAAACAAAACATATCCCCATCTTGGACCTCGTATTCCTTGCCTTCAATCCGAAATAACCCCTTTTCTTTAACCGCTGCCTCGTCGCCAAGGGCAATTAAATCCTTATAATTCATCACCTCTGCCCGAATAAATCCCCTTTCTATGTCTGAGTGGACCTTGCTGGCGGCACGGGGAGCTTTGGTATGCCTTGGTACAGGATATGCTTTGACCTCCTTTGGCCCGCAAGTAAAAAAAGTTACCAGATCAAGCAAGTTATAACAAGTATTAATCAGCTTATTTAGCCCGGAGCTCTCTATGCCAAGCTCTTTCATATATTCCTTTCTTTCTTCCTCTTCGAGCTGGCCAAGCTCTGCCTCTATTTTAGCACAAACGGCAATAATCTTCGCCTTTTCTCCTGTAATTTCGCGAATCTTCTTTACAAATACCTCGCCAGGAATATCTTGTTCAGCAATATTAGCTACGAATAAGATTTGTTTAGGAGTTAATAATTGAAGCTCATTAATTATGGCTTCTTCTTGAGGGGTAAGTTTTTTATTTCTAAGGGGAAGATTATTATCGAGTGCTTCCTTTAAGCCTTCAAGAGTCTTGATCTGCTCCCGAATTTTGACATCTCCTGATCTTGCTTGCTTTTCCAATCGTTCAATCTTCCGCTGGATAGAATCCAGGTCAGCTAATACTAATTCCAATCCTATAGACTCTATCTCTTCAGCTGGGTTAATTTCAAGAGCATTAGAGGCAGGGTTTTTAAAAAAGCAGACAACTTGGACAAGGGCATCAACTTCACGAAGTTGTCCCAATTTTTGTGTTCCAATCTCATTTAAATCAGGCGAGCCGGCAATGTCTATAAATTCAATTGAGGTATGGCTTATCTTCTTGGGCTGATACATCTTAATCAGCCTTTCCATTCGTTCATCCGGAACCTTAACCACACCAATATTTACCCCACTCTTCTGATACCCGGATATATCTACATTTAAGCTGGTAAGAGCATTAAACAAGCTGGTTTTGCCAGAATACCTGCTGCCAATTATCCCAAGATTCATTTTTTACCTCCACTATAATTGTTTTTTCTTAAGAAAAGACCGGGACACCCCATTTCCTTTTATTCCATTAAAATCTAAATTCTACTTTTACTGAAGCTTCATAAGAAAAATAATCTTTATATTTCTCAATCTTATCTTGAAAATAAGCACTCTTAGTCCATACTTCTACGATAACGGTATCTTTTACTTTATAATCACACCCTAAGCCTAAATTATATTGCCTGGTCTCTTTCTTGGTTTGGCCAGTATCTTCTTTATTTAAGACACCGTCTAGACTTAACTTATTTTCTAACCTATTCTTTAAATAAACATACTTTTTAGTAAATAAAATCTTTATTTTCTTAGGTTTTAAAACAGTATAATTTAATAAAAGCTTGGGCATTACTGTCTTGCTAAGGGTAGTATTTTTAGGATAGATCTTCTTACTTTCTTTATAGTTCATAGAGAGACTGCTCCGAAAACTTTTATTCCAATTCACGCTCCAAAGAGTATCAGGGTTAATTGAAATAAAAGTAGAAATTGCTGGCTCGGTAATTTTATTTCGACTATAGTTAAGGATTAGATACGAACTTTCAGCTAGATCTTTTAACTTGGAAAATATCTTCATTAAGTTAAATCTTGACGTGCCTCGATAAGTAATAGATTCTTGGTATCTTATTGAGCTTAAAGTTTGCTGAGTATTCTTTTCTAAAGTAGAAGTAATCGATAAATCCAATGGTTTCCATAAGTACCAATTGCTAGAAAGATCATAAGTTGCTTTTTTAGAAGCACTCTTTCTAAGGCTCTCTAAAGATGATCTTGATTTAGAATGATTAAATAAAAGTTTATCAAGGTAATAATCTCTATAAATTTCTTTAAGGGTATCCTTAGTGTTTAAATCTCCACTAATCTTATCATAACTTGCGGCAAGGGATAAACTATAACTTGGATTAAAGACTACTAACTTTAGTGGTAACCACCACTCTCCTAATGCAATGTTACTTCCTACATTAAAAGAAAGATTAGTCTTGACATTCTTGTATCTTTCTTTAATTAAGTAATCTTCACTCAGGAAAGATTTAAGACCAACTTTAGGTGCTAAACCTTTAATCTTATAGATGTTTAAATCATAGTTATTTTCAATTAATCTAAATTTAGGATAATAACTCTCTCTTTCTTTTTGATCCTTTCTCTCGAAGTTAAATAAAGTATTAATTCCTAAGATGGAGATAGGCGTATAATTGATAGTGATAGAGTTTCCTAAGCCTTTCTCTCTTAGGTAAGAATCTTTACTGGCTTCTCTGGGATACTCAGTCTTTCTAATCTCCCCATTATATTTACAGACTAATGAAACACTAAGACTTTCTCCAGTTGGAATAATCCAAATTTTCAAAGGAAATTGGTATTGATAATTCATATTAACTGATAAGGCTTTACTATCTTCCATTCTTTCTTCATTTTGATAATCATTTTTATTCTTACTGGTAACATAATTAGCCTTAACCGTAGGTAGCTTGGGTAAAGAAAACTTTACCCCGGTGTTATGCTGCCTAAAGATTCTCTGGCCAAAGTTGGAGATAGTTATATTTTCACTCCTTACGGGATCTTCTGCCGGATCAGTCAAAGTTTTTTCCTTTTGAAAGCTATAATTCATAGGTAGACATTTAATTATACTTAGGGAAGCATCAAAATTTTGCCATTCTTTATCTTGTAAAGGAGAAACACGGTCTATGTTTTCAAAATTTCTATCGATTTCTTTTTTACTCCATTTTAAGTTTAAAAAATCTTTATAGTTAGTATTAATAGTAACTCTTTTTGCCTGGCCTTCTTTAATCATATTCTCTGATAGAAAGACTTCATTAACCCAAATTTCTCCCTTTTGTCCATCTCCTCTTATCCCTAATCTAACTTCATTAATATTACTTAAAGAAGGATTACCTTTAATCTCATAAGAACCTTCTTGGAAAGAATAAGGAGGGGAACCTCCTAACTGAAGCTTAAGAAGATGTCGATTAAGCTCTATTAGATCTACCTTTATTAACTTCCAGCCGGTAAAGTCCATCTTACTCTTATATTTAAGATAGTTTTGATCATCGTTTCCTAACCAAATAAAAAACTCTTCTCCCTTTCCATCTCCATAAACAAAATAATTAAGGTATTTATAACCAGTATAATTTTGAGCCTTCTTATATTTATAAAAAGCAAATCCTTCTTTATTTTTTTCTAAGTCATAATTTAAGACTAAAGCTTCTTCTTTTTCAAGATCTACATATTTATAGAGATCCTTAAAGTCTTTACCATATTGAAGGTCATCTTTTAGAGACTTATACTCTGGATTGTCTTGACTGTTTAAAGATTTAACGATGATATCCTTTCCTTGCCATTTATTAGCCACAAAAGAGATCTGATCGATGTTAATTTCACCACTTTCACCTCCTTCTACTCTAAGGCGAAGATGCTTAATCACCTCCCACAGCTTTTTCTTTTCTTCATTACTTCCCTCTATGGTCTTCTCTATATCCAAACAAGGAATTAAATAAAACTTCCACTCCGGGTTAGTCTTTTCTGGAAGAGAGGTAGATTGGTAAGTATCTTTTACTTCTACGGTAAAATATTTCTCTTGGGTATCTAAGATTCCATCTTTATCTAAATCTTCACTATCTATCTTACTATTTCCTTTTCCTACCTTAGTTATAACTTCCTTTCCTTCATTAAACTCCCATCCTGTATCTTCTCCAGAATTTAGTAAGAGGTCTTTATTTTTGTCTTCACTATCCAATATTCCATCCCCATCAGCATCTTCACAAACCATTCCTAAATCTAGATAAAGTCTTGCTTGTTTTGGTATCTTTGCCCAAATCTCTAAATACTTATATCCTGAAAGGTCAACTCCTGGGTTAGAAAGGCTATTGACAATACTTATCCTCTGCTCTAAAGTATTTTCATACTTTAAAACCAAAGAATTCTTTTTTTCTTCATCGTTTAGATGACCCACTTCTTCATTATAAGGACCTGCTCTTTCATTATATGACTCTAACTTATAAAGCAACTTTCCTCTTTTTTCACCAGAAGAAAGCCATCCTAAATTCCAAGAATCTTCATCTAAAGAAACATGGTAGCTTATTTTGTTTCCTTCCATATTATCAATTATTGCTTTTCCAAAAGTATTCCAATTACGTTGAGATTTAGCTATCTCTCCAGAGATAGCCATCTGCCAATCTTTAGAAGGAAGATTAAAGAGATCCCCGATCATAGAAGAAATATTAATCTTAGTATCTATATCGATCAGACTTAAGCTTTCAGGAGAAGAAGTAATCTCAGGAATCTCCCTAACTTGACTACTTCCTTCGTAGATATAAGTAGATCCAAGGCAAATATTCTTACTAAGATCTAATGTTCCTCTCACCCCTAATAAATTCTTCCTAAATAATCCCCCAAAAGGCATATATTCATAATCAACCTTAATTTCGCTTTGCTTGTCAATCTCTTCTTCTCTTAAAAAAGTTATCCAACCAGAAAAATAATCAATAAGGTAATCTTGATCTTTTTTAAGTAGTTTTCCATCTAAGTATATTCTTTCACTATCAATCACTATATTAATTCGACTTAAAAAAAACTCCTTTTTTTTACTCTTATATTCTACATGAATCTTATATTTAGGCTTTTTATTAGGGGTATCATATAAGTCTTTATTAGAGCGCTGGTCATCGTCTGTTAAAAGAAAGGGAGTGAAGCTTGGAAAATGGAGTAATCCAAAATCAACGTCAATATATTCATAATCTACTAAATTATCTTTATTCTTATCCAGACCAAAGATAAATAGATAAGCATCCTCATCCCCATCTCTAACATTATTATTATTCTTATCATCATAATTTTTATTGTTTAAATCTCTAATCTCTAACAAGAAATCCTTATCATCTAAATTAATACTATTCATCTCTAAGGAGTAATAACCATTTTGTTCAAAAAATTTATAATATTCTTTATTATAAGAGCTATAGCCTTCTTTCGTAGGAATATCTGAAGCAGCTTTAATCATTAGAAGGTCTTCTTTATTTAAATTACCAAGATCATCATATCCTCTTTTTTCTAAAGTTGACTTAAAAGCCACTAAGATAATATTGTCCTGGCCTATATTTTTACGAAGACTAACCATTCCAGTTTGGTGGTCTATGACATAATCACTGATAGGATAAAGCTCATCAAAGCTATTTTCACCTCGATAATAATTTTGGTTATTAAAACTTTTTCCTGCCGCCGTAGTTGCCTTCTGGTTATCACTACCTACTCTATTATCTAAATAAATCTTAACTGACCCAACTTCGAGGGGCAAAGTCTTACCTATCTCCTTTGGTGGTGACAAATAAGGCAAATAAGCTAAAATTTGGTAATATTTTCTTTCCATAAAATTTGTATCGCTTATATCGATCGTTCTTTGTTCGGAATATCCTTTAAAGGTCTTACTTTCAGGAATTCCTTTGGTACGGCTCGCTACCGCTATAACACTTAGTTTTTTATAATTAACTGCTGCTTTAATTCCAAATAAATTTTTATTATAAGAAACAAATTCGGTATTAGGAAGAGATAATTGCAAGTCTCCAAAAGCAGCTTCCTTAACGACTTCTTTTTCTTTGCCTTTATACTCTATATGAAATTTTTGTCTTGTTTGAGTATCTGTAACGGTATCATCATAATCAATATCAGTAAAGATTCGATCTTGAATATTTCCTAAGACTCTTACTTGTAGTTCTTGATTAATATCAACTCCGGCAGCTAATCCTCCAGAAGGAGGCTTATCTTTTCGTTCCTTATCTTTAACCCAATAAGAATTTCCTAACTTAGCTTCGATCATCTTTCTTCCTTGGAAATTAATGTGTGATTCTATGGCAGAAATATCTCTCTCAAAAAATTTTTTAAGATCTAATTCATCATCAGGAGTTTTGTCCCCTTCTCCTTTCTCATCTTTAGGGTCTTTTTTTACTTCCTTGGTTTGGGAGCTTGCCAAAAAAGACTGAACCGTCTCTTTTTGAGGAAAAACTTCTTCTGAAAAACCATTTTTTAGAGAAGTTATGAGGAAGATTAAAAGCAAGATTATGACTAAGTTATTCTTAGAAAATTTTTTCATCTTTAGCTCATCAATATTAAGGATTAAACTTTTAGATCCTATCATATAATAAGTAAACCCCTGGTCAAGGTCAACCTCTTTATTTTACAAATTCCCCAACTTTGTAAAAAGATAGCAGAAACAGATTAACTTAATTTTTACGATTTTCATAGAAACATTAATGAATTTTCCCCAAGTTTGAATTAAAAAGAAGCTTAATTTGATTCTAGTCCAGCTTTTTTAATCACACCTTATAACTTATCGAACAATCGGGCAATTTTTCTACTTGATTGTCTTGGGAAAATAAACTAATATTCATATGAATAAGTAGCTTTTGTTCTATTTTGGTGACACTCAAATGATTACCTTTGATGATTTTAAAAAGATAGAAATTAAGACCGCGATCATTAAAGAAGTAAAAGAGCATCCTAATGCAGATAAACTTTATGTGCTTACTTTAGACTTAGGTGATGAAGAAAGGCAGTGTGTGGCGGGAGTGAGATTATATTACGAAAAAAAGACGTTAGTAGGTAAACAAGTAGCCGTGATAACAAATTTAGAACCTGTTACCATAAGAGGAATAAAAAGTTCGGCCATGATCTTAGCCGCTAAGGATGAAGAAACATTATCGATGGTCGTAATGGACAAGCAAGTTAAGAATGGTTTAAACGTAACATAGGATGGTTGGAAACCTACAAGGGCTATTCGGCAGGGTGATTCCTCGCAGCGAAAACGAGTGGATTAGCACGCCGGCTGCGTTGGATCAGGAACTAGTCGAGATGCTAAAGCAAGTCTGATTTGGGAAGAATGGTGACTGACACTTGAAAAAATTACCTCTTTTTAAACCCACTAAGATCATAGCTTGTGGTTTAAATTACTTAGACCACGTTAATGAACTTAAGATGGATATTCCCAAAAAGCCAATCATTTTTCTTAAGCCTTCTACATCGATAATTGGCCATTTAGAACCAATTATTTATCCAAAAATGGCTAATCAAGTGGACTATGAAGCAGAATTAGCTTTGGTGATTAAGGACAAAGTAAAGAATGTTTCGGTAAAGGAAGCTCCAAATTACATTTTAGGATATACTTGTTTTAACGATGTGACGGCGAGGGATCTTCAAAAGAAAGATGGCCAGTGGACAAGGGCTAAATCATTTGATACTTTTTCTCCTCTTGGGCCAAAAATTATTTCTGACTTAGATCCGACCAATCTTGATATTGCTCTTTATCTCAATGGAGAATTAAAGCAGTCTTCTCATACTTCTAATTTGATCTTTTCTCCCTTTTATCTAATAAGTTTTATCTCCCAGATTATGACTCTTCTTCCTGGAGACATAATTGCTACCGGAACCCCTGCTGGTATAGGTCCAATGAAGATAGGAGATAAAGTTGAAGTTAAGATTGAGAAAATTGGAAGTCTTATTAACTATGTAATAGAAAAGGAATAATTTTTTAGAGAAGATCTCCCAAGCTTAAAGTAAATCTTAGGTTACTTCTTTGAACTATTCTTTTCTTCTTTTCCTTTTTTGACTTCTTCTTTTTTAGATCCAGCCTTTTTTTCTATCTTCTTCTCTACTTTCTCTTTTACTATTCCTTTTTCTTTAGCAATAGAACCTTGACGAGAAGAAGATATGGTAAGAGACAGTGAAGTAATCATAAAGATAATCGCTATGCTGGTGGTGATCTTAGTTAAAATATTTCCTCGACGAGGACCAAAAGCACTCTGACTACTTCCACCGCCAAAGACAGAAGCTAAATCTGTTCCTTTGCCTGATTGCAATAAAATAAGGGTAATTAATAAAAAACAAGCTAAAATATGAGTAATGATTAAAAATGTGACCATTTTTCCTCCTAAAAAGCCATGTTTAAACTAAGATTAAATCCAAAACCTGTAAAATCCATACCAAAAGAAGAAGGCTTGAAATACCAAATCTTATTAGCTTCATAATTTCCTTGGTCATCTTTAAAATTCTTAGCCGAAGCTATTTTATAATCAACTACTCCCTCAAGACCAAGCCAGTCAGTGATATCTAATTTGAAACCTTGAAAAAACAAGACCCCATAGCCTACTTTAAAAAATTTTAACTTAGCCTCAGAATATACTTCTTCTTGGTCCTTAGTAGTCCCAGAATTTACCTTTAAAATAGTAGGAATAATCAATAGCCCTATTCCTGTATAGAGATGAGTATCTTTAAACTTCAGATAAGGATACTTAAGAAAGCCATTTATCCTTAAAGGAAAAGCATTAGCTTCTATCGAATATTTAAAAGCAAAATCCCCAGAATACATAGTATAAATCTCTGTGTCATCGGAATCATCGGTAAGTTTATTATCTCGCTCGTCTTTTATTTGAGAATAATTTACCATAGCAGAACTTAGATAAGATATATTCCCAAGACCCAATCCAAGAAAAAAATTTGGCTTTACTTGAAAAGAAAGATTAAGGTTGTAAAAAGCACTTCCTAATGGACGAATCACTCTTTCTTTAGCTAAACCTTGGTATTTATTTACTGCCCTTTCAATAATCTCTTTTCCTTCTGTATCTTTAGGTATTACAAAGATATCTTCTTTTTCTCTTTCAGGTAAATCTTCTGAGTAATTTTTTGAAAAATAGCTATAAATATTATTTGCCCATCTCTCTAAAGAGTTCTTTACTTCTTGGGGAGAAAAAAAAGCATACCCTATTCCAACCCCTATGCCTGGAGTATACCTTTCAGCCAGGTAATCTAAAAACTTAAGCCGCTTTTCTAAAGGAATTTCTCTCCAGCTTAAAGGCTCCCTTACTCTTTTTGGATGGTAAATATATTCAGGATATTCAGGAGGAATAAGATCTCTTTTTTTATCCACCGCCTCATCCTTAATAACTTTACCTTGACTATAAGGGGGCTCTACATAGATGATCTCTTTTTCATCTATTTCTTCTTCTTTTTCTTCTCCGAGATCTTTTTTTCTATCTTCTTGATAGTAATCCTGGAGTAGGATATTTTCTTCTTTATTCTTGGGAAGAATTATTTCTTGGCTTTCTTTATTATTCAGGTGATCTTCTTTAGGTTTTTTAGAAGTAGTTTCTTCTACCTTTTCTAAAAAGATATCTTCATAAATTTTCCAATGAAGGGGTGTTATTTGGGAATATAAGGTAGTAACAAAGTTCATCTCTAAGATCACGATCAAGAGAAAGAACCTTAGATAAGTTTTAACCATAAAATCTTACTAAGACCATAGTTTGCTTAAGCGCCAAATTTTGATAACTTTAAGGCATGGGCTAAGGCAAGCGGCATAACATTTATCGCTTCAAATTTACCTAAACCTCCAAAAATACAGCTACTTTCAGAAAATTTATCTACTCCATCCCTTCTTGTAGTTTTAGAATGAATAAGGATAGGGACACTATGCCAACTATGGCCTGAAAGTATAGCTGGAGTGCTATGATCCCCAGTAATAACAAGGACTTCCGGGTTTAAATTTAGTATTTTGGGCAATAAAGAGTCAATTTTTTCTATCATAGTTACTTTTTGACTAAAATTACCATCTTCGCCAAAGCTATCGGTCTTTTTAAAGTGAAAATAGAAGAAATCATAAATAGCTAAGTTTTTTTCTAAAGTTTTTATTTGATCTTCTAATGTTTCGCCACTATCTAAAATCTTCATCCCTACTAAACGAGCTAATCCTTTGTACATATGATAAATAGCAATGGCAGCGGGATTTAATTTATAAACTTCTTGCAGAGAAGGAAGTTTTATATTATTAGCAAAACCCCTCAGGAGCACCATATTGGCAGGATAAGAGTCTCTTAACCTCTCTTTAGCTATCTTGACAAACTCATTAATAACTTCAGCGGTATATTTAGCCGTAGAATCCAAAGGTCTAACTTCTAAAGCTGATAAACCAGTCTTTTGAGGATCTGACTCGCTAACCTTCTCCATTAAGTTATCTCCTCTAAAAACAACTAAGAAACGATGTTCTTTTACCGCCGTAACAAATACCTTTACTCCTTTAATGGTTATTCCTTGCAAAAGCTTGCAAACTTCTAGATTAATTTCGGTAGAAATTCTTCCGGCTCGACGATCCACGATTATTCCTTCTTGATTAATAGTAGCAAAATTACCCCTTGCGGCTAAATCATTTGATTCTAAAGGAAAATCAGTTCCTAAAGCTTCTAAGATGCCTCTACCAATTTCATACTTAAAAGGGTTATAACCAAATAAAGCTAAGTGGGCTGGTCCGCTTCCAGGGGTAATGCCCATAGAAAGAGGATAAGTCAATCCACAAATAGACTTTTGAGCTAATTGATCTAAATTAGGTGTCCAAGCCGTCTCTAATTCTGTCTTTCCTTCAGCATTAGGTATTCCTCCTAATCCATCAATGACTATTAAGATAATCTTAGCTTCATTCTTTAAGGAAAGTTTCTTTATAATCTCTTGCAGCACACTTTTTCCTTTCTATCCTTCGCTTACCTACCCTTTATATTGGACAATCTTTTCAAAAGAAGAAGCATTTAAACTTGCTCCGCCAACCAAAGCTCCATCAATGTCTGGTTGAGCCATTAAACTACTGATATTTTCAGGAGTGACACTTCCTCCATACTGAATACGAACATGATTAGCTAATTCTTGATCATAAATCTTAGCTAATGTTTCTCGGATAAATTTATGGATAGCTTGAGCATCGGACGGGGTAGCCGTATTTCCTGTGCCAATAGCCCATACTGGTTCGTAAGCAATGGTTACTCTTTCGACTTCTTTTTTACTTAAACTTAAAAGGCCTCCAGTAATATGAATATAAACAATCTCTTCATGAACTCCTCTTATTCGTTCTTCTAAATTTTCCCCTACACATAAAATAGGGAAAAGATCAGCCTCAATAGCTGCTCTAATCTTAAGATTAATCATCGGATTATCTTCCTGGCAGTACTTTCTTCGTTCACTATGTCCCACAATTACATAGTCACAACCTAGATCTTTTAACATCAGAGGAGATATTTCTCCAGTGTAAGCTCCCTTTTTTTCAAAATAGACATTTTGAGCACCTAATTTAATGTTAGTTTTCTTAATTAATTTGGCTACTGGATCAAGAGAAGTGAAAGAAGGACAGATGACTACTTCTACATCTTCTACAGAAGATAGAGATTTTACTAACTGGAAAGCTAAATGACAAGATTCAGAAACAGGATAATTCATTTTCCAATTACCAACCATGATAGGCTTTCGCATAACCTTTTCCTTTCTTTTGATAGCAATGATAGTTACTATATGCAATCTGATAAATAATTTGACATAATAGTTGTATTTCCACCCCCTAACCCCCGCCAGCGGGGGATAGGCTTGTCCTTGTCCGAAAAGGCAACGAAACCAACGGACATTCACGAGGCTGTCCCCCGCTGGCGGGGGATAGGCTTGTCCTTGTCCGAAAAGGCAACGAAACCAACGGACATCCACGAGGCTGTCCCCCGCTGGCGGGGGTTAGGGGGTGGATTTTCCCTACGAGGTATGTCAACTTAATTAATGGTTTGCATATATCAAAAAAGAAAAACTTAAGAATAATTTGTAACCGTAATTTATCTTTATCTTATTAGATAGTAAACATCTATAGTAGTTATTAACGAAAACCGGACATAGGAAATAATACCGAGCAATAAAAGATAAACTTGTTTGCCCTCAAATTAATTTGCTCTATGTCAAATTTTCATTAATAAGTGCTATAATAAGGTTTACTTATTAGTTAAAGCGACAATTCCGGGAAGCTCTTTTCCTCCTAATAGTTCTAAACGAGCTCCTCCAGCAGTAGAAACATGGGTAAATTGATCTGCTATCCCTAATTTATCTATGACGGCACCTGAATCTCCACCACCAACAATAGTGGTGGCAGGTTTATGGTTAGCGATAGCTTGGGCAATGGCATAAGTTCCTTTAGAAAATGCTTCTACTTCAAATACGCCCATCGGTCCATTCCAGACAATAGTCATGGCTTTATGTATCTTAGCAATATAATTATCGATGGTCTGCGGACCAATATCTACTCCCATCCAACCATCTGGTATTTCTTCTGTTATTTTGCCGTATTCGGAAGAATCAATTGATTTAACTATTAAGTGATCCACAGGAAGATAAACAGGGGTGCTTAATTTTTTGCTGTTTTCCAAAATCTTTTTAGCCACATCTAGCTCAGCTTTTTCAAATAATGAATTACCGATAGAACTACCTAAGGCTTTTAAGAAAGTGTAAGCCATTCCTCCGCCAACTAAGATCGCATCAACTTTTTCTAAGAGATGGTCTATTACCCCTATCTTAGTAGAAACTTTAGCTCCTCCTAAAATAGCTAAAAAAGGTCTTTTGGGGCGAATTAAGGTTTTACCTAAATACTCAATCTCCTTTTCTACTTGAAACCCCGCTACTGCTTTTTGAACAAAATTTGTAATTCCTGCCACGGAAGCATGAGCTCGATGAGAAGCGCTAAAAGCTTCATTTACAAAGATATCTCCTAAAGCAGCTAATTTTTGAGCAAAGACTTGGTCATTCTTAGTTTCTTCTTTATAAAACCGCACATTTTCTAATAAGATAACTTCTCCTTCTTCCATCTTATCAATCTCTAATTCTATCTTTTTTCCTATGCAATCATCTAGCTTTTTAACTTCTTTACCTAAAAGTTCGCTTAATCTTTTAGCAATAGGATTAAGCCGCATACTTTCTACTACCTTACCTTCTGGTCGGCTTAAGTGAGAAATTAAGATAACTCTTGCTTTTTGAGAAAGAACGTAGTTAATAGTAGGTAAAGTTTCTCTAATTCTACGATCATCAGTGATGTGACCATCTTTATCTTGGGGTACATTAAAGTCAACTCGAATGAGTACCTTTTTTCCTAAAAGATCTACCTCATTAATAGTAAGTTTTTCAAACATCCCTTACCTCCTTTTAACTTGATTAAGATTAGAAAAATCAATAAAGCTAGAATCCAAAACTACTAATATAAGAAATTAAGTCAATTACCCGACATGAATAACCCCATTCGTTATCATACCAAGCAAATACTTTAACTAAATTTCCTCCAACCACACTAGTACAACTTCCATCCACAATAGAAGATTTAGGATTACCTTTAAAATCACAAGAAACTAAAGGCAAGTTGGTAAACTCTAAATATTTACTTAACCTTCCAGAGGCAGCCATTTGAAGAGCTTTATTAACTTCATCAACAGTTACCTCTTTTTCTAATTCGGCGGTAAAATCTACTAAAGAAACATTTGGCGTCGGAACCCTTATGGCGATTCCATCAAGCTTGCCTTTAAGTTGGGGAATAACCTTAGTGACAGCCTTAGCGGCCCCTGTAGTAGTAGGAATCATAGAAAGAGCTCCAGCTCGAGCTCGTCTTAAATCTTTATGAGGTAAGTCTAAAAGGCGTTGATCATTAGTATAGGAATGAATGGTGGTCATTAGACCTTTCTTAAGACCAAAGTTTTCTAATAATACCTTGACCACAGGAGCTAAGCAATTAGTGGTGCAAGAAGCATTAGAAATAATATGGTGTTGACTATGATTATAAGTCTCTTCGTTCACTCCCAAGACTAAAGTTACATCTTCATTTTTAGCTGGAGCAGTAATTATTACTTTCTTAGCTCCTGCTTTTAGATGCTTAGAAACGTTTTCTCGATCCAAAAATATACCAGAAGATTCTATGACTACTTCAACTCCTAAGTCTTTCCAAGGTAAATTAGCCGGGTCTTTCTCTTTTAAGATCTTAATCTTTCGATCTTTAATCTGGATAAAGTCATCTACTACCTTAACTTCTTCTTCCAGAAGACCGTGAATAGAGTCATATTTTAATAGATGGGCTAAAGTAGAAACTTCAGTAATGTCATTTATGGCTACAAAATCTATCTCTTTATTTTCTAAAGCTGCCCTAAGAGTAATTCTACCAATTCTTCCAAAACCATTTACCCCAACCTTAATTGCCATTTTACCTCCTTAGATATTTATTATGTAATTATTATGTAAAATATTATAAATAAAATAGGCTTGGCCTTTTATAACTTATAATAGTCCTACATGCTTTAATGCCTCTGTAACATTCTGGTCTTTAAGGGCAATCTCCCTTAAAGCCCTCTCTATCCTTTCCTTTCTATCCTTTCCTCTCTTTCCTCGAGTTCTTTATTCTTTCTTATGGCCGATGCCAGAGCAGTTCTTTATCCCACAGGACAAATCCTATCATCACCTTTTGTCCAATAGGCATTACAACTTCCTCCTCTCAAAATTAAGGGTTAAAGCTATATTATCAACTATCCTGATTTTGTTAGCTTTAGCTGACAGCGAAGTGCTTACGACTTAGTTATTCTTTTTTAAGATCCTTTCTTAAGTCTTTTATTTCCCTAAATAAGTCACTGAGACGATACTTTGAAACTAAAAAGATAGTAGAACTGCCTTCTCTCTTTAAATAAGCTTGATCATTCTTATTCTCATTTCCAACAAGAAGTGTCTTTTCTAATTTATTTTTAAAGATCACTTTTATAAAAGAACAGGGACGGTCAAACCCACAAACTTTTAAGTTATCTTCTAAATAAAAGTTGTCTGTTTTAAGTTTAGAGAGTTCATCTAAGATAGATTTTACTACTTCTTCTTTAGCTTCTATTTTTTCAGGTTTAATTATTTCAAATTTACCATCTTCAAATTTACCATCTTTAAATTTACCTTCTTTTTTTGAAGAGATAATAGTTTCTTTTCCTTCTTTATTTAAGATAAGTTGATCTACTTCCCAAGGATTAAAACTAAGTATAGTCCGATCTCGCCAACAAGTATTGCCTTTATTAAAGATGCCTCTTAGGTCTTCATTAATTAAGATTACCTCTTGGCTATCCTTTTTTTGAATATAGGTGCTGTAAAAATCAGGAGCATTCTGACCAATAAAAAAACAAGAAATATCTTTATCTTTTGCCTTACTAACTCTTACTTCTAGATAATCTTTATCTAATCCATAAAAGGCTTTTTTCTTAGGATTAATAGAGACTACATTCTTACTAGAAAGATGCTTGATTTTATCAATAAGATCTTTTACTTGCTGGGGATTGGCAGGATAATTTAAAGAAGTAGTAACTAACCATTCATTAGCTTTCTTTTCCAAAATTACTTTATCTTCTTTAGTTAAAATAGTAATCTTAGAAATTTCAGCTACTTCTAAGTTTGGAAAAAGTAAGCTTTCTTTTTCCTTAAAGCATTTTTTAGTAATAAAGATAGCCAGGACTAAAGTAATTAAGACCATTAAAGAGAAGTAAGTTCCCTTAAACTTCATTTCTCGTATACCTCTAATAACTTCTTAGTCTTGTTTTTTAAATAAAATCTTATCCCACTATAAATAATTACTCCTAAAGGAGCTAAGAACATAACTATAAATTTAAAGAGAGACTTATTGTATTCGCTTATCTCTTTTAAGGGACGGTCAATTACTTCTTTTAAACGAATGTCTATTAATTTATCACCTAAGTTTAGCCAATCTATAATATTTAAGAAGAAGATACTATTAAAATTAAATTGTCTTATAAAATTATCAGTAATAAGATTAGAATTTCCAATAAGGACAATTTGAGCTTCCGGGGAAGATTCTTTAATTATATTATCTTTTTCTTTAAGGGCACTCTTAAATCTTCCCTTAAGCATCAGGGCTAAGGTACTTTGAGAAGTCTTTGGACTTATAAAAGATTGTTGGGGATTAAGATTAAAGGATTCTTCTTGAATCCAAGCATGTTTTGTAGTTTTAACTAATTCTACAGCTTTTATCTTTTTATCCAAAGAAGGCAGTATTTCTACTGAGGCACTCCAAGGAAAGACTAAAGAACCTAATTTACTTATGATAGGATGATTTAAGGCTGTATTTTCGGCTAAAATTTTAATCCATAAAGGATAAGGTAAAGTAAAGTAAGCAAACCCAGAAGAAAAAGAAGCTAAAGCATAACTACGATCTAAAATTAAATTTTTGTTTAATCTTACGCCGTAGTTTTTTAAAAGGAAGTCAAGACCATCATTGTTAAGGGTAACATTTAAGGAGTCTTCGGCTATCTTAATGGCATCAAGTAAAAAGACAACCTTCCCTCCTTCCATAATAAATTGGTTTATTTTTAAAGCTGTTTCTTCTGGAATTTTTTCCTTTGGTCCTGGAATAATTAAAGTATTTACATTAATTTTAGTCTTGTTATTTTCTACCTTTACCTCGCAAGTTTTATACTGTTTTTCAAGTAAATTTCTAATTTCATTATAATCTTGGTAAATGCTATGTTCCTGGTGGCCAGTTAAGAATCCAATTGTCTTTATTTGAGGAGAAGTTAATTTAAGAATCTTAGAAGTAAGCTCATATTCTAAATTATCCGTATCTTTAACTAAAGGAATTACTTCTTTCTTATCTTCATATAAAATAGCTATACCCAAGTAAATATTGACTACTTGGGCTTTATCTTTCTCAATAATATTAAATTGGACTTGAGGAATACCCATCAGTTGAGCACTTTGCGTTAATTTTAGGTCTTTGGAAGGATCTAAATAATTAAACTTTATCTTTCCCTTAGAGTAAATTTGATACTCCTTTAAAAGATCATCTACTTTTTGAGTTAAGTTTACTAAATAAGGGGGCAATTTCTTAGAAAAGTAGAGGTTAATATTCACTAGATCATCTAGGTTCTTTAAGACTTCTTTAGTCGATTTAGATATCGTAAATTCCTTATTCTCAGTAAGGTCTAATCTAAAGAATAACTTTGTAGAAAAATAATTAATGACTCCTAAAAAGCCTAAGAAAATAAAGATTAAAGTTAAAGAATTAATTTTATGTTGAAGTTTTTTAAGGCTGACCATCTTTATTCCTACTTTTTACTTTCTAAGATCTAAGATCTAAGAAAAAGTAATATATTATGTCTTGACTATCAATTCTTTTTACTTTCTAAAAAAATAAGATATTATGTCTTGACTATCAATTCTTTTTACTTTCTAAAAAAATAAGATATTATGTCTTGACTATCAATTCTTTTTACTTTCTAAGAATCGAATATTAAGATATAAGAAGAAAGCAATGAAAGAAAGATAACATATGATATCTCGGCTATCAATTACCCCTCGTCCCATGCTGTCAAAATGAACTCCTAATCCTAAATACTTAAAGATAAAGATTAAAGAATCGGGAAGAAACAAGAGAATAAAGTTTTCTCCAATGATTAATAAGGCGAAAGAAATAACCACTCCTATAATAAAAGCTATAATTTGGTTTTTAGTAAGAGCCGAGGCAAATAAGCCAATGGATAGATAAGCTCCTCCCAACAAGATTGTTCCTAAATAACCTCCAATGATAGGTCCTAAGTCTGGATCTCCTACCAGGGTTATTATTAAGGGAATAGTGAAGGTTAAGCAAAGATTTAAGATTAAGAATAAGAGACTACCTAAGAATTTTCCTAAAACAATTTCGTAATTTTTCAAAGGAAGAGTAAATAAGATTTCTAAAGTTCCTAAGTTACTTTCTTCGGCCCATAATCTCATGGTAATTGCTGGGACAAAGAAAAGAAACAACCAAGGTAAGATCTCAAAATACTCGCGCATAGTAGCTTGGTTGATAATAAAGAATCCCCTTAAAAATAACCAACCAGATAAAACTAAAAAGACAGTGATAAAGATATAAGCAATATGGGAATTAAAGTAACTGTTAAATTCTTTTTTAAGAATAATAAAGATGTTATTCATAATTTTCTCTCGTATTAGCTTCCTTGGTGGTTAACTGTAAGAATAAATCTTCTAAATTTAACTCTTCTTTATGAAGGCTAGTAAGACTCCAATGATTATCTCTGGCTAAAAAAAATAAATCTTCACTTAAATTAGCCCCAACTTTACCCTGAACTAAAAAAGTAGTTAGATCATCTTTTTCGCTAACCTCTTCTACTGTAAGGACATCCTTTGCTAAAGCTATTTTATCTTTAATTTCCTTTTTGGGACCTCTTATGGTAAGATAAATATTTTCTTTTCCTTTAGCTTTCTTAATAAGCTCACTAGGACTGCCACTAGCTACCAGCTTTCCTTCATTAATGATTAAGACTCGACTACAAGTAGCCGAAACTTCTGGTAAGATATGAGTACTTAAAATAACCGTCTTCTTCTTTCCAATCTCTTTAATGAGTTTACGAATTTCTATAATTTGACTTGGATCTAACCCTGCCGTGGGTTCATCTAAGATGAGAATTTCTGGGTCATGAATCAGGGCTTGAGCTAACCCCACCCTTTGGCGATAACCTTTAGAAAGCTCACCAATATCTTTGCTTATTGCTTTTTGGAGGCTGCAAACTTCAATCATCTCTTTAATCTTTTTCTTGCTTTCTAACTCTTTAAATCCTCTAATTTTAGCGATAAAGTCTAAGTAATCCAGAACACTCATATTTAAATACAAAGGTGCATTTTCTGGAAGATAACCGACTATCTTTTTTACCTGAAGGGGGTTTTCAAGAATATCATAACCAGCTAAAGTAGCTGTTCCGTTATTGGGAGGAAAGAAACAAGTTAAGATTCTCATGGTGGTGGTCTTTCCTGCCCCATTGGGACCCAAAAGACCTAAAACTTCTCCTTTGTTTACTTCAAAAGAGATATTATCTATCGCTATAGTATTCCCAAATCTTTTAGTAATATTTTTGACGTTAATCATTATAATTAATTTTTAAATATCTCTAAAATTTAACTTTCTAGTCTACTAAATTAGTAAACTTATTAAAATTTACTAAGACTGTCTAAGACTGTCAAGGAATTTCTTTGATTTTGATATTATAATCTCAGGGCAAGCCCCTATTCCTAATATTTAGTTCCATAAAATTCCATCATTAGAATGGCTGAAGTTTTATCATCCTTCCTTTAAAGACTTAGTTAATAATGGAACCACTTCAAATAAATCACCTACTATTCCATAATCAGCTATTTGAAAGATAGGAGCATGAGGGTCTTTATTGATTGCCACAATACATTTTGAAGTCTGCATACCTATTAGATGTTGAATAGCCCCAGAAATTCCACAAGCAATATAAAGTTTAGGTGATACCGTTTTACCTGTCTGCCCTACTTGGTGATAATGAGAAATCCAGCCTGCATCTATAACGGCCCGAGAAGCACCGACTACTCCTCCTAAAGCTTTAGCTAATTCTTCTAATAAAGCAAAATTCTTGGCCTCCCTTATTCCTCTTCCTCCAGAAACAATTACCTCTGCTTCTTCTATATTAACTTTGCTCTCTAATTCCTTGACTATCTTTAATATCTTTATTCTTAAATCTTCTTCTTTGATTTCTGGAAATATCTTAACTACTTCACCTCTTCTTTTTAAATCTTCCTTTATCTTCTTCATTACCTTAGGGCGAACGGTAGCCATTACCGGACGACGACTTTTACACAAAATGGTAGCCATAATATTACCTCCCAAAGCAGGGCGCGTCTGGGCTAACTCTCCACTTTCCGTAAGATCTAAACCAGTGCAATCAGCCGTAAGTCCGGTCTTAAGTTTAGCGGCTACTTGAGGAGCAAAAGCTCGTCCTATGCTGGTAGCCCCTATTAAGACCATCGCTGGCTTGTATTGACTAATAAGTTCTGCCATCATCTTCGGATAAATACAACCAGTATAATTCTCTAATCTTGAATGTTGGACTAAATAAACTTTATCTGCTCCGTGAGTAATTAAATCCAAGCACTTATCTTCCCAGCCATCTCCCATTAAGACTACACTAAGCTCTGTCTCTAACTTATCAGCTAATTCTCTTCCTTTGCCTAATAACTCGTAGACTACATTTTGAATCTTTCTTTCCCGCTGTTCGGCAAATACCCAAATTCCTTGATAATTATTTAGTTCTTCCGAAATATTCATCTATTTAACCTCGCCACCTTATTTGGTAAGCATTCAGGTATCAGCCATCAGTTTTTAATCTATTAGTTATTAACGAAAATTAGACATAGGAAATAACACCTATTTCCTGATTTTGTTAGACTTAACTGACTGCTGATTGCTAAAAACTTACCTTGTTTTTATATTATTTTTGTCTCTTTTAAATTTCCAATTAATTCCTTAACTACTTCTCCTGGGTCTCCTTGAAGAATTTTACTTCCTTCCTTGGGAGGTAGGGTAAATACCTTGATTACCTGAGTAGGTGAACCTTTAAGACCAACTTTCTCTTTGTCTACTTCTAATTTTTCCACACCCCAAATTGGTATCTCTTTCTTCTTAGCTACTAAAACTCCTCTTAGAGAAGGATGTCTTGGTTCGTTAATCTCTCTATTCACCGTAATTAATAAAGGCAAATCTACTTCTACTGCTTCATAACCATCTTCCATGACACTTTCTACCATAGCCTTACCATCTTCAATCGTTATTTTACGGACATAAGGTATAACTGGAATATTTAAGATCTCTCCTAATTCTGGTCCTACTTGAGCGGTATCGCCATCAATGGCTTGTTTTCCACATAAGATTAAATCAAAACTACCTATCTTTTTTATAGCCGTAGCTAAGGTAATCGAAGTAGCAAAAGTATCTGCTCCTGCAAAGGCTTTATCTGATAACAAAATAGCTTCGTCTGCACCCATGGCTATTGCTTCTCTTAAGGCTTCCTGAGCTTGAGGAGGTCCCATCGAAACAACGGTCACCTTTCCTCCATGCTTTTCTCTTAACCTCAAGGCTTCTTCAAGGGCATTTTTATCAAAGGGATTAATGATGCTGGGCACACCTTTTCGAATTAAGGTATTAGTCTCTCTATCTATCTTAACTTCTGAAGTATCTGGAACTTGTTTAATACAGACAATAATATTCATTCTCCACCTTTTTGTCTTTAATAGTATTAGTCTCTCTATCTATCTTAACTTCTGAAGTATCTGGAACTTGTTTAATACAGACAATAATATTCATTCTCCACCTTTTTGTCTTTAATAGTATTAGTCTCTCTACCTATCTTAACTTCTGAAGTATCTGGAACTTGTTTAATACAGACAATAATATTCATTCTCCACCTTTTTGTCTTAAGATATAATTAGCAATTACTCCTCTTTGAATTTCTGAGGTTCCTTCTACTATTTCAAAAAGCTTAGCCTCTCGAAAATATCGTTCGACAGGATATTCCTTACAATAACCGTATCCTCCATGAATCTGAACGGCTTTGTTTACTACCCTCATGGTTACTTCAGAAGCATATAACTTTCCCATGGCCGCTATATCTTCAAACTTTTGACCTTGATCTTTTAAAAAAGCAGCTTTTAAGATTAAAAGCCTAGCTGCTTCAATTTCAGTAGCCATATCAGCTAACATAAATTGGATAGCTTGAAAGCTTGAAATGGGTTTATCGAATTGGATCCTGGTTTTAGCATACTTCACCGCTTCATGAAATGCTGCTTGGCCTAATCCCACTGCTCCAATACCCATGCCTATTCTTCCTAGATCCAAAGTCTGCATCGCTACCCTAAAACCTCTTCCTTCTTTATAAAGTAAATTTTCTTGGGGTATTTGGCAATTCTCAAAAATAAGTTCTCTATTAGGCAAGGCTTTATAGGCCATCTTATTTTCATTTTTACCAAAAGTAAAACCAGGTGTTCCTTTCTCTACAATAAAAGCACTCATTCCTCTTGCTCCCCGTTCCTGGTCAGTCTTAGCTAAGATCACATAAATATCTGCTTCTCCGGCATTAGTAATAAAGATCTTAGTTCCATTAAGAATATAACTACTGTCTTTCTTTACGGCTTTAGTTTGGATGCTCCCAGCATCTGAGCCAGCATTTGGTTCGGTAAGACCAAAAGCGCCAATCTTTTCTCCCTTGGCTAAAGGAACAAGATACTTTCTTTTTTGTTCCTCGCTTCCAAATAACATAATAGGATAAAGACAAAGCATATTAGCTCCAAAGATAGCTCCCGTAGTAGCACAAGCCTTAGAAATCTCTTCCCCCACTAAAGTCCAGGTTACAAAGTCATAACCTAACCCTCCATATTCCGCAGGAACAGGAATACCCATTAAATCATAAGCCGCTAATTTTTTGACATTTTCTACCGGAAACTCTCCTCTTTCATCAACTTCATTTGCTCTTGGGGCAAACTCCTCCTGGCAAATTTCTGAGGCCGTCTTTCTTATTAGTTCTTGTTCTTCAGTAAGATTAAAGTTCATCTTTCTTAAAACCTCCTTTATCTTCAGATATTTCCTCTAAATCTATCTCCGTTAAATTTTTTAACCCTTGATCAAAACTTAAATCTTCCTTATCTTCAATCATGTCTTCTAATTCAGATCTATTTTTTAAATTTATTTCAGCTAATTTTTTTATTTCAGCATTTATTTCAGCGTCTATTTCAGCGTCTATTTCAGCATCAACATCTTTAACACTATTTAACCTTTTTAAGACTACTTCTTTTATTTCAGAAAGTTCATTCCTTAGTTTTTCTATCTCACTCTTTCCTTCCTTAATAACTTCTTCTAAATATAACTTTAAATCATCTTTCTTATCTTCAGGCTCCTCAAGTCTTTTATTTATAATCTTGTTAGAACATTCCATCACTATGTCCTGGAGTAGTAAAATACACAACCTACACAAGACTACCGTATTTTCCTCAATATCTACCGAACTACTTAATTTATTTTCTATAACAAAATGCTTAAAGTATGGAGAAATATCAACAAAATATTCATAATAGTTTACTCTATAGCCTTTAAAATTATTCTTGCAGATCCAACAAGTAGCTCCTTTCTCTAAATTTTCAATCATCTTTTCGCAACGAACTCGCCATTTTTCATCGCCACAATTAGAGAATAACCTGGAGGCTTCTTTTAACTTTTTTATTACCCCTTCAAAATTAAAAGTTCCCTTAGCTTCACGAACAGCTTCATAAAAAATAGCACAAGCAGAATTGTATAAATATCTTTCTTCTCCATTATTAGTATGGCCATCAGTAACTAAATATTTAAAAGTAAGTAATTTCTTCTTTTCTATTTCTTTAAAGGTTGAAGCCGCATCTAGATACAATTTTACCTTCTCTCCGTGATCCTTATTTAAGTCGGCTAAATTTTCATATCTTCGGGCTTCTACTTCTAAAATTACTCCCTCTATTTCTACTTTTCCTCCAAGTATTCCTATTTGGGCAATAGGAGGTAATTTTTTAAGGATTTCTATTATCTTTTCGCTATATCTTAATTGACGTTCTTGATCCTTGGAAGATAAGTAAGCCTTTATTAATTCATTAGTTACCTCAATAATTTTATCCTTCTTTTCTGGCTCTTTTAAAGACTCTTCGATCTCGGTAAACCTTACTTCCCTTACTTCTTCTACTATTTCTTCTTCTAAAGACCTTCCAATTTCTCCAATCCTTTCTTCACTTGCTTCTTCTTCCACTTTTTCTTCCTGTTTCCGAGTTTGCCAAGCTTGACTAGAAACAGAAGCTACGAGTTCATTCCTCTTATTGGTTAACTCTTCAATTAACTCCCCAGACAATATTAAATCATAAGGAAAGCTCATTCTTTCAATTTCATCAAAACCTTTTAAATTATGAACAATCTCCTTAATTAAGCCTACTTGTTCATCTCCATCTTTGGCATTTAAATACTTATAGATTAAAGCATTAGCAAAAGATCTCTTTTCCATAAGTTGGTCTTTTTCTTTTTTAAACTTTTGAGAAGCAGCCTCAAAAGACAAAATAGCTTGGCCAAAATTTTTTATCTTCACTAAATCAAAAGCTTTCTGATAATGGTATTGGCCATTATCAATCCCTTTATCACTTTTAGCGTCTTTAAACTTATTGATTATTTTTTTTAAGACCATTTTAATTAATTCCTTTTTCAAATTTTTTGATAGCCATCAAAGCTGCTTTTTGTTCCGCTTCTTTCTTACTTCGACCAACCCCAAATCCAAAAATTTTATTATCAATTAAAACATCCACCTCGTACATTTTTTTATGATCAGGTCCTTTAATGCTTACTACTTTGTATTCTGGTAATACTTTAAACTTCTCTTGAGTAATTTCCTGAAGGGTGGTTTTGCTATCTAAATTATACTTATCATCTTTTTCGAGTAATTCAATATCCCCTTTTATTTGAAGAATAACAAATCTTTGTGCCTCTTTAAACCCTCCATCTAAATAAATTGCTCCAATAATTGCTTCTAAGGTATTACCTAAGATTGAGTTTCTATTTCTTCCTCCCGTCGATTCTTCTCCTTTTCCTAATAATAAATGCTTTCCAATAAACAATCTTTTAGCAACCTTAGCTAAAACATTCTTATTAACTAAAGAAGAACGAATCTTAGCTAAATCACCTTCCACCTTCTTTGGATAAAGATGATAAATATATTCACTTATAATTAAGTTTAAAACTACATCTCCTAAAAATTCCAACCTCTCATTTTGAGAGTAGCTATTTTTCTCGTAAGCAAAAGAACTATGAACCAAAGCTAAATCTAAATAATCTTTATTTTTGAAACTATACTCAATTTTTTCTTCTAACTTCTCTAATTCTTTTTTTCTCTCTTCGATAATCATTACTAATCCTCATCTTCATATTTTTTTCCAACTAAGCAGACATTATGCCCACCAAATCCATAAGCAAAAGAAATATTTTTCTCGCAAGTAAAAGAACTATAAACCAAAGATAAATCTAAATAATCTTTATTTTGGAAACTATACTCAATTTTTTCTTCTAACTTCTTTCTAATTCTTTCTCTCTTCGGTAATCATTACTAACCCTCATCTTCATATTTTTTTCCAACTAAGCAGACATTATGCCCACCAAATCCAAAAGAATTAGAAAGAAATATTTTTATTTCTACCTCTCGTGGTTTATTAGGCACATAATCTAAATCGCATTCCGGATCAGGATCTTCATAATTTATAGTTGGATGAACCATCTTTTTTTCCATGCACATTAAACTCACTATAAATTCTACACTTCCAGCTGCACCTAATAAATGTCCAATCATCGATTTAGTTGAATTTATAGGAATGTGATAAGCATGCTCTTTAAAAACCTCTTTAATGGCTAATGTTTCACCTTGATCATTTAACTTAGTAGAAGTACCATGGGCATTTATATAATCTACTTCTTTTGGACTAACATTGGCATTTCTTAAAGCCATCTCCATAGCTCTAACAGCTCCTTTTCCATCAGGTGAAGGAGAGGTAATATGATATGCATCGCCAGTTAACCCGTAACCAATTATTTCTCCGTAAATAGAAGCGTTTCTCTTTAGAGCATGTTCTAAAGATTCCAGAACTACAATACCTGCTCCTTCACCCATCACAAATCCATCTCTTTTTAAATCAAAAGGGCAGCTAGCTTTTTCTGGAGAAACATCTCGAGTGGAAAGCGCTCTGGCGGTGCAAAATCCAGCAAAACTCAACGGAGTAATGGCTGCCTCAGTTCCTCCAGCAATCATTACTTCGGCATCCCCTCGTCTAATGATACTAGCCGCATCTCCAATGGCATGAGATCCAGAAGCACAAGCGGTAACGACCGCAGAATTCGGGCCTTTGAATCCATAAATAATGGAAACCCAACTAGAAGCTATATTAATAATCAACATCGGAATAAAAAATGGAGTTACTCTCTTGGGCCCTTTCTCTAATAAAATCCTATGTTCTTCTTCTATGACATCTAAGCCCCCAATCCCCGATCCTATATAAACTCCAATTTGATCAAGGTCTTCTTTCTCTAAATCTAATCTGGCCTCTTGAATAGCCTTAACACTAGCTGCTATAGCTAATTGAGCAAAACGAGCTGTTCTTTTAATATCTTTTTTATCCATAAAAAGAGTAGGATCAAAGTTATCTATAGTAGCGGCTATACGAGAAGAATAACCACTCGTATCAAAAGAAGTAATCTTATTTACCCCACTTTTTCCCTTAATTAAAGATTCCCAGATAGTTTCTAAATTGTGCCCAAGAGGAGAAATAATTCCTCTTCCTGTAATTACTACTCTTTTTTGCACTTACACCTCTTTAATAAAAATAAATTTCTAAAAATATTCTAAATTAGTAAGCAGTCAGCCTTCAATTTTTATAAGGTGTTAGTATCATGAAAGTAAGAAAGCATAAAAATTAGAAAAATTTCTTTTGCCTTAATTTTTATGGTCTGGGCTTTCTGCTGATACCTGATGGCTAAAGACTTATTTAAAATAATTTCTTATTTAAGTCTTTATTTTAATTTAAGTCTTTATTTTTAATTTGTCTGCTCACTTATGTGCTTAATAGCCTCACCTACGGTAGTAATCTTTTCAGCTTGTTCATCAGATATTTCCACGTTAAATTCTTCTTCAAAGGCCATCACTAACTCCACTGTATCCAAAGAATCAGCTCCTAAGTCATCTACAAAAGAAGCACTTTCTACTACCTCTTCCTTGTTTACTCCTAACTGTTCTGCGATAATCTCCTTTATTCTTGCTCCTAGATCATTCATCTTTTATTCTCTTAACCTCCTTAGTATAAATTAAAAATTGTCACTGGTAATTAATAACCAGAATCTTAACTTTGTCCATTAGACTCATTGCCCAATAAAGCATTAACTACATAATCATTCCTCCATCAATTACTATTACTTGACCGGTGATATATTCCGAAGCAGATGTAGAAAGAAATAAGGCTAATTCAGCTACATCCGAAGGTTTTCCAAATCGATTTAACGGAATTCGTTTTAATAATTCTTCCTTTATTTCTGGGGACAAAACTTTAGTCATCTCTGTTTCAATAAAACCAGGAGCAATGGCATTTACCGTTATATTCCGAGAAGCAAGTTCCTTAGCTATTGACTTGGTGAGACCAATAATACCTGCCTTAGATGCCGCATAATTAACTTGACCAGCATTACCCATTATTCCTATGACCGAAGAAATATTTACCATTTTACCATATCTTTGTTTAATCATCTTTTTAGCCACCACTTTAGTGCAATTAAACACTCCCGTTAAATTTACTTCAATCACCTTATGCCAATCTTCATCACTCATCCTAATTAATAGAGTATCTCTATTAATACCAGCATTATTGATTAAGATATGCGTATTTTCAAATCTGGAAAGAGTCTGACTTGCCATCTCCTCCACGGAAGTTATATCAGCTACATTAACTTCTAAAGCCAAGGTTTCTTTCTTAAATTGGTCTTTAATCTCCCCAGCTACTTCTTCAGCTAACTTTTTATCTATATCGCAAACTACCACCTGAGCACCTTCTTGGGCTAATCTTTTACTAATCGCTTTGCCAATGCCTCTTCCTCCGCCCGTAACTATAGCTACCTGACCTTCTAATTGTCCCACAATCTTCTCCTTTATTTTTTGGTAGTGTCTGTGAATAGCTAACTTGCGTAAGGCTTGTGTAGGATGGGGATAAATTCATTTTAAATTGCAAATTTAACGTTTTAAATTTAAAATTTACAATTCGTAATGATAAATTTGTAATGAATAATCCCTTTTTTATATCTTTTTCAGATGTCTCACTATAACTAAGCTATTGTCGGACACCACCTATTTTTAACTCTCTATAAACTTTTGTAAACTAGTTAAATTATTAACATTTATTATTTCTACAGAATTGTCTATCCTATTAATCAAATCTCTAAGGATTTTACCTGGACCAATCTCTACAAAAGTATTTATTCCTCTTTTTATCATATTTCTGATGCTATCTTCCCAAAGAACAGAACTTTTAACTTGTTCTATTAAACATCTCCTCATTAATTCCAAATCTTGGACATATTCACCTGTAAAATTAGCGACGATAGGCATTTTAAAAGTTTTAAATTCTATAACTTTTAAAAGATAACTTAAATTATCAGCTACTTTCTTCATAGCTAAAGAATGAAAGGGACCACTTACTGATAAAGAAACTATTCTCTTGGATCCTCTTTCTTTGGCTAAATCTATAGCTAAATTAAGAGCTTCGGTCGTTCCTGAAATCACTACCTGTAAGGGGCAGTTTAAATTAGCTACCTGGATAATCTCTCTCTTTTTAAAACAATTAGCTTTTACTTCTTCGCAGATCTCTCTTACTTCTTCCCTCTTCATTCCTAAGATAGCGGCCATACCTCCTATATATTTTTTGGCCTCTTGTTGCATATATCTCGCTCGACAATTTACTATCTCTATCACCTCTTGCTCGTTTAAGACTTCTGCCGCAAATAAGGCTGTATATTCTCCTAAGCTATGACCGGCTACTACTTCTGGAACTAGCTCTCTTCTTTCTTGCTTTATAACTTTTAAAAAAGCCATACTAGTCACTAATACAGCTATTTGGGTATAAATAGTCTCATTTAACTTTCCTTTAGGTCCATTAAAGCATAGATAAGAAAGATTATAACCTAATATCTTTTGGGCATTATCAAAGGTTTCTTTAACTATTTTATAGCCCTCGTAAATATCTTTGCCCATTCCTACATATTGAGAACCTTGACCGGGAAACACAAAAGCTATCTTTTTCATTTAATCTAATCCTGAAAAATCTAATCCTAAAAATTTATTTGGGTCTATTGTTTAAACCATCTCATTTAATTACATTAAAATTTATTTGGGTCTATTATTTAAGCCACCCCATTTAATTACATTTGCCCCCCAAGTTAAACCGGCGCCAAAAGCTGTAGTAACTAAAGTATCGCCTTCGTTTAATCTCCCTTCTTCCCTAGCTTCTTTAAGGGCAATAATCAAAGAAGCTGCTGAAGTATTTCCATATTTATCTAAATTAATAAAGACTTTCTCTTTAGGAAATTTTAACATCTTGGCCACGGCATCAATAATTCTAATGTTAGCTTGATGAGGAATTAATAAATCTACATCTTTATGACTTATTTCAGCTCTCTTTAACGCTTCTTTGACTGAATGAAACATCATCTTCACGGCTATCTTAAATAACTCATTGCCTTTCATCTTTAGGTAATGAAACCGTTCTCTTATTGTCTCATTGCTTGCTGGAAATCTACTCCCTCCGGCCGGCATTTCTAACAAATTAGCCAGCTCTCCATCACATCCAAAATAAGAACTTATGATCCCAGATCCAGAAGTAACTTCCTTTAAAATTACTGCTCCTGCTCCATCTCCAAACAAGACACAAGTATTTCGGTCTTCCCAATCAATAATTTTAGAAATAACTTCAGAAGCTATAATTAATACCGTCTTACAGTTGCCACTTAAGACAAACTGCCTTCCTACTTCTAAGGCATAAATAAAACCAGAACAAGCCGCAGAAAGATCAAAAGCTATGATATCTTTTCTCAACCCTAATTTACCTTGAACAAGACAAGCCGTGGAAGGAAAAAGCATATCAGGCACCATAGCTGCTACTATTAAAAGATCAATCTCTTCTTTCTTAATATGAGCATCTAAGATAGCCCTTGAAGCGGCTATAGTTCCTAAGTCAGAAGCTGCCATTTCCTTATCAGCAAATCTTCTTTCTTTAATACCTGTTCGAGTTGTAATCCACTCATCAGAAGTATCAACTAACTTTTCTAAATCATGGTTAGTAATAATCTTCTCTGGAAGATAAGTCCCTATGCCAATAATACCCACCGACTTCAATTAAATACCCCGCTATGTTCTTTGATGATTTCCTCAATATGAATATCTACCTTCTGTTCAATAAGGATTGAAGCCATCTTTAAAGCACTTTGGATAGATTTAGAAGTAGAACTGCCATGACAAATTAAACAATTTCCTTTTATGCCTAATAGTGGGGCCCCTCCATACTCTTGATGATCTAATCTTTTCTTTAAATTTTTGAAAGCAGGTTTCAAAAGGAAAGCTCCTAATTTCTGCCCAAGACTTTTAGAGATCTCTCTTTTTAAAAATTCCATGATCATTTCTATTAAACTTTCAGCAAACTTCAAGATGGTATTGCCTACAAAACCATCACATACTATGACATCAACTTGACCGTTGATAATGTCTCGACCTTCAACATTACCAATAAAGTTAATAGAACTCTTCTTTAGTAAGCGGTAAGTATCATTAGTAAGTATATTTCCCTTGCCTTCTTCTTCTCCTATGCTTAATAGCCCTACACTTGGATCTTTAATCCCCAAGATATACTTAGCATATACATGTCCCATCAGAGCAAACTGAGCGAGGTGTTTAGGTTTGCAATCTACATTAGCTCCTACATCAAGAAGAACAGACATCCCTTTATTGGTAGGAATTAAAGTAGTGATACCGGGACGACTTACCCCCTTAATTCGCCCTAAAATAAACAAAGCAGAAGTCATAACTGCTCCCGTGTTGCCAGGAGAAATTAAAGCATCTGCTTTTTTTTCTCTTAATAAGTTCATGGCTACCACCATAGAAGAATCTTTTTTACTGCGAACCGCTAAAGCAGGTGACTCTTCCATGGTAATCACCTCTGAAGCGTTAACAACTTGGATCGGTAGATTATATTCTTGATACTTATTTAACTCTGATAAAAGTACTTCTTCTCTGCCTACTAATAAAACTTCTTTAATTTTACTTCTTTTTTCTAAAAAAGTATCAACAACACCTTTAACTACTACGGAAGGACCCTTGTCTCCCCCCATGGCATCAACAATGACCTTCATTAAACAGCAACCTTGATAATCTCTTTTTTATGATAATATCCACAGTTCAAACAAAGATGATGAGCTAATTTAACCTCTTGGCAATTTTGACAGGTAGCTAAAGTAGGTGGTTTTAACTTCCAATGAGTTCTTCTTTTATCTCTTCTAGACTTAGAATGTCTTCTTTTTGGATTTGGCATTTTAGTTCTCCTCTTGATTAATTAATTTTTTTAACATCCTAAACGGACCTTCTTTTTTATCTTTACAATGACAAGCCTTATCATTTAAATCCATCCCACAAATAGAACAAAGCCCTAAACAGTCTTCTTGGCACATTGGATAATCTGGAATATTTAATAAAATTTCTTCTCGAATGTTTTCTAATAAATCTAGATACTCTCCTCGAAAATACAAGTTAGTCAGATTATCTCTCTTTAGCTCTACACACCCTTCAGCTATCTCCCCTTCTTCCACAAAATTATTACTAACCATGATATTTAAAGGATAGTTAAAATACTTTAAACAACGAGTGCATTCTAACGTGGCCGTAACCTTAATCTTTCCAGATAAATTTATAATATCATCTCTGCCCTTTAAGCCTTTTAAGATCAAGCTTACTTTAATACTACCAATAATTTTTAAAGGATCTATCTTTAATACTTCAGAATTAATCTCTCTACTTATTCTTTTTGGAAAAAAAGGTTTCTTCTTAATCTCCTCAATACTAATCTTTCTGAGATCCATAAATCAACTATTTTAAACTTCTTAATTTAATTATACCCTCATTGCTACCAAAAACTAATAAGATATCATCTTTAGCTATACTATCATCTGCATCTGGAGCAATATCAAAGGTATCTTTATGAAGAATACTTCCCTCGTCATTAACATTCAGATATTGTCTTTTAATAGCAATAATATTTATTCCATATTTACGTCGGGCATCAATCTCTTTTAATGTCTTTCCTGTAAAATTCAGAGGAGCTAAAACTTCCACGATGCTATGCTTAGAAGAAACTTCTATTTGCTCTAAGACTTTACTAGAGATTAAACTACGCGCTACCCTTACCCCCATATCTATTTCTGGGTAAATAGTTTTAAAAACACCAATCTTCTCTAAGGCTTTTCCATGAAGTTCATTTACCGCTTTAGCAACAATCATCTTTATTCCCATTTCTCTTAGAACTAAAACAATCAGAATACTCGCTTGAATATCCTGACCTACGCTTATTATGGCTACATCTACCTCAGAAATTCCTATCATCCGTAAAGCTTTTTCATCGGTAGCATCTATCGCCACCGCATGAGAAACAAATTCACTTGCTTCTTTTACTTTTTCCTCTGAAATATCAATAGCAATGATATCCCCACCTTCGGTAGCTAAAGTCTTGGCGACACTCATTCCAAATTGCCCTAAACCTATTACTGCAAACTGTCTTTTCATCGCCCTTATCCCACACTAACTCTTTCTTCTGGATAATGATATTCAGCTTTAAGCCTTTCTTCCTTGATCGCTAAAGCTAAAGTTAAAGGTCCCAGACGTCCTATAAACATAAGGAAGATCGTTACTACCTTACTTAAGAAAGATAACTTGGAAGTAATTCCTACTGAAAGACCAACAGTTCCAAAAGCTGAAACGACTTCAAACAAGATATTAAGAAAAGAAAAATCATCTCCTCTTCCACTTTCTAAAATTAATAAAGAAATGGTGCCTATAATGACCACCAAAATAGACAATATTAAGATTAAGATAGCTTTATAGCCAATATTTCTTGGTATGGTTCGATAAAATAATTCTATCTCATCTCTTCCTTTAAAGATAGATTTAATTATTCCATAAACCACTCCTAATGTATTAACCTTTATCCCCCCTGCCGTAGAACCTGATCCCCCCCCTATAAACATTAAGATAATCATAAAAAATAAGCTGGCTGAAGTAAAGGTAGCTACATTTACCGTATTAAAACCTGCTGTTCTCGGCACAATAGCATGAAAGTAAGCTGCTTTTAATTTATCAATCAGAGAAAAATCTAAAAATGCATGATTACTCTCTAAAATAAAGATTACCAGGGTAGAAAAAAATATTAAAAAGATGGTAAAAGAAATTACTATTTTTGCTTGCAAAGAAATTATCTTAATCTTTTTATCTTCTTTGCCTTTATAAAAATCTTTTAGATTACTTATGGTAAAAAACCCAAGACCTCCTATAATAATTAAAGAAGTAATGGTTAAATTAATAAGCCAACTTTCTTGATAGCTCATTAAATTGTCAGTAAATAATGAAAACCCCGCATTACAAAAGGCAGAAATAGAATGGAAGACAGAACAAAATAAAGGATTAAACTTTACTTCACTTCTACTCCAGTAAAAATATAAGACTAAAGTACCTAAAAATTCAACTAAAAAGGTAAAAATAAATAAATTTTTTAAAAGATCCTTTATGCTTTCTACTTCAAGTGTGTTTAGAGATTCTTTAACTAACATGCGATTTTTAAAAGTAAACCTCTGGTGCAAAAGAACAACAAATAAAGAAGAGAAGGTCATTATTCCTAATCCACCTAATTGCATTAGCAACAAGATCACTAACTGGCCAAAATAAGTAAATCTAGTTCCTATGTCACAAACACTAAGCCCCGAAACACAAGAAGCAGAAGTAGCGGTAAATAAACAATCTATGAAAGGCAAAGAAGAACCGTGCACTGCCCAGGGTAATTTTAATAAAATTGTACCTATGGTAATTAAAACAAAAAAGCTCAAAACTAATATTTGAGCTGGGGTTAACTCTTTTTTAAATAATTGATAATCGATAAAACTTTCCCTCACTCTCCTTTAATTAGGTAACCCTCCCAGTAAATTATTTTACTGCTTCTACTAATTGTTTAAAAGCTAAATTATCATTAATCGCTAAATTAGATAATATTTTTCTATTTAAATTAAGGCCAGCCTTCTTTAACTTATTCATAAATATACTATAAGAAAGTCCGTATTGATGAACAGCTGCATTAATTCTTAAGATCCACAAGCTTCTCATATTTCTTTTTTTAGCCTTTCGATGCTGATAAGCAAAAGCTCCCGCTCTCATTACCGCTTCTTTGGCTATTCGGTAACATTTACTTCTTGTTCCGTAATACCCTTTAGCTTTCTTTAGAGTTTTCTTTTTTCTTGCTTGACTAGCCACATTTGTCTTAACTCTTGGCATATTTTTCTCCTTCTTTAACCGTCTAAACTAAGCATAAGGAAGCATTTTCTTGATCTTTTTTACCTCAGAAGAACTAACTACTTCCATCTTTCCTAACCTTCTCTTTCGATTAGATGACTTCTTAGTCAAGAGATGGCTTTTAAAAGCCATCTTCCTTTTAACTTTACCATTAGCTGTTAATTTAAATCTCTTAGCTACTCCTTTTTTAGTCTTTAGCTTTAACACTGTTTATATTCCTCCATCATCCTCTGGGCTTTACTTTTTTGGTATTAAAACAATACTCATACTTTTACCAGTCATCACTGGTGATTGCTCTACTGTGGCAAAGTCAACAGATTCTTCAATTATCTTTTCTAATACTCTTCTTCCAAGTTCTGGATGTCCAATTTCTCTTCCTTTAAACCTGATACTAACTTTAGCTTTATCGCCAGCCTTTAAAAATTTTTGTAAATTTCTAAATTTAAATTGATAGTCATGTTCACTAATCGTAGATCTCATAATAATCTCTTTTACATGAATAATTTTTTGGTGTTTTTTATTCTCCCGAGCTTTCTTTTTCTGCTCATAGATATATTTACTAAGATCTATTAATTTACAAACTACCGGATTTGCCTGCGGAGCAATTTCTACTAAATCTAAGCCTTCCTCTTCAGCTTGTCTTAAAGCTTCTTCAATAGAAACAATCCCCACTTGGGACCCTTTATTAGAGATTAACCTTACTGTAACTGCTTTAATCTTTTTATTAACCCGAACTTCTTTTAAGATAACTAACCTCCTCCTTTAAATCTCTTTCTCTATTGAACAACCAAATTTAAACTTAATGCTATTAAATTATAACATTTTATATTAAAATACCATAATTTTTTTTAATGTCAACAAATTTTCTATTTTTTGTTGTTACTATTCCAAAAACCTTACATAGGAAATAACTACTATATGGAGATTTAGGCAATAGTCTTAGAATGAATTTAAATATGGGTTAGTGGTAGAAAAAAGATTAAGTTTGGTCATACTCATCTCTTAAGAGTTTAAGATCTTCCCAGGTAGCTTTTTTTAAATTAGGATTTCTTAAGATAGCGGCCGGATGAAAGATAGAAAGTAGTTTTATCTGGCCGTAAAGATAAAACTTACCTCGTAATTTACTTATCCCAGTAGTGGTATTAAGTAAAGCCTGAGCAGCAAAATTACCCAAAGTTAAGATAATCTTGGGATTAATAATCTCTAACTGTTTATGTAAATATGGTTTACAGTTTTTAATTTCTTCAGGCAGTGGATTGCGATTATTAGGAGGCCGACATTTAACGATATTAGTGATATAAACTTCAGCTCTTTCAATATTAATAGCTTTTAACATCCGAGTTAAAAGCTGCCCTGCTCTGCCTACAAAAGGTTCCCCTTGAATATCTTCCTCATGTCCAGGTGCTTCCCCAATGATTAAAAGCTTTGCTTTTTCATTGCCTTTTCCAAAAACAATATTGGTTCGGTGCTGAAATAGCTCACATTTAGCACAACCGGCAATTCCTCTTCTTGTTTCATCCAAATTCTCCTCTTCGCAGGTCATCTTGCTATTTATTAAGATATCTCCCTGGGAAGCCATAATATCTTCTAGATGTTGCTTAAATAATCTTATAATTTGAATAAACTCAGGAGAGGAATTTTCTACTATCATTTATCAGCTATTATCGTAGGCGTAATAATTTAAATAAATTTATTTTGAATGTACTCAGGAAAGAGATTTTTTACTATCATTTATCAGCTATTATCGTAGGTGTAATGAATATCAATAATTCTGTCTTCTTTGTTTCTGTAAACTTACTTTTAAAGAGTCGACCGAGAAGAGGGATTCTTCTTAAATAAGGGACACCGTAATCAGTAATAATCTTTTTATCTTTTATTAACCCTCCGATGACAATAGTCTCTTTATCCTTAACTAAGATTAAAGAATCACTCTCTCTTTTAGAAATAATAGGCATCTCATATTTCCACTCTTTGACATCCGAAACCTCAGGGTGAATCTTTAAAGTAATATAATTATTAGTATTAATGGTTGGAGTAACTATTAACTTGATACCTACTTCTTTAAAAGAAACTTGTTCCGTAGAAGTACCCCCTGTGCCCACGGTGGTAGTTTTATAAGGAACTTCCTCTCCTACGATAATTTTAGCTTCTTGGCCATTTAAAGCTACAATCCGAGGATTAGATAAGATATCTAATTTTCCTTCTTCCATCATGGCTGAAATTTGAGCATTGATATTAAATCCTTTCTGGATAGTCCCTAAATTAAGATAACCTCTTGATTCTTTATAAGGAACAGTTGCCGAGAGACTTACTCCCACCTCACCGGAAACATCTTCTTTGACTCCTAAAGGTTTAACATCCCAATTAATGCCTAATCTTTCTTCATTAGAAAGAGTAACTTCTATAATTTTAGCTTCGATAATTACTTGAGAAGTCTTGGTGTCAAGTTCCTTAATGACACTATCTAAAAAATTAATTACTTTAAAGTTATCAGTAATAATAATCGCATTGGATCGAGTATCAACACTTATATTCCCCACTCCTATGGTTAGCATATCTTTTAAAGAAGCAGCTAATTTAGTTGACTCAGCATATTTAAGGGTAAATACTTTAGTCATTAAGGCTTCTTTCATAAGTTTTTCTTTGGTATCTACTCTAATGACTTCACCTTCTTCTACATAGTTATAATCATAGGCTTGCAAAAGAACTGACAAGGCATTTCTCCAAGTAACATTATCTAACTTAATAGTCACCGTGCCTTTAACATTCTTACTAGCCACAATATTAATTTCTGTTTTATGGGAGATAACTCTTAGCACATCAATAATATCAGCATTCCTAAAATCTAAAGAGATTAAATCAGGAGAAGTTGTTTCTTCTTTTTTGCTTACTACTTCACTGGTTGGTTTTTTAAAATTAGTTAATTCTTCTTTCTTGTCAACTTCGGGTATTTCTTTAACTTTTACTTCTTTTGGTTTTTCTACCTCAGTTATTTCTTGAGGTAATACCTTTTTTTCTGCTTTTTCTGCTATTAGTTTTTCTTTATCTTTTTCAGCTCTTTCCAATAGAGAAACTTTATTTCTCACCATTTCTTTTGATAAAGAAATTGTCTCTTGTTTGGTTGTTACCATTTCTTTTGCAAACTTCTCTTGGTCTTTCTTAGTTTCTTCTACATCTCCTACTAAAATTTGAAGCTGACCATCTCTTTCTATAACTTTAGACGAAACTTCTTTTGTTAAATCAAATACCACCCGGACAATTTCTTCTGGTTGATCTTGATATTGAGAAAGGCGAATTTTATCAACACCTGCCTGATTAACCTTAATCTCTTGTTGTTTTAAATTTAAGATAGCTTTTTTTAAATCCACGACAATCTTATCTGGATTAGATAACTTATGAATATCATATTTTATCCCCTTAAAAGCAGGTATATTTAAAGAAATCCAACTTTTCTCTTCTTTAAGTTCCACCGAACTTATTTCACAAAGATCTTCTAACTCCCCTTTCTTAAAAGAGACAATGATATTATTGTCTCTGCTCGAAAGATGATGCTTTAATCTTTTCCCTAAATCAATAACCACTCTTGAAATCTTAACTGGTGTTAGTTGAAATTGAGAAGAACGAACACAAATAATCTGGTCTTTATTTACTAAGATATTTCTCTCCGGACATTGATAATTAGCATTAATTATATTAATCACCAAACGAGGAGGATTAGAAAGAAGAAAGGTAATATATTGAGGAAGGTGAGAATTTTCTAAAACTATCTTAATCGTCTCTTTATCCTCGACTACTTTTATATTATTTAAGCTATATTCCACCATGGGAATTTGAGGTGTTTGAGTGCTTTTTTCTTTTTCCCTCTTTATCTCGGCGTTTATTCTCACTCCTATTAGCAAAAGCAAAGAAATTAAAAGCATTAAAAATGTAGTATAATTTAAGTATTTGTGTTTCAAGGAATTATTCACCTCCCGTTTTTTGGGATTTATCTTCTTCTTTCTTAACTTCGCCCTTGGTTAAAGTTACCTTGTAGTCCTTTTGCTGATGACTAATAATCACATGATCTTGTCTTATTGCCCCACTAATTCCGGCTATTTTATTATTGTGATCGTCATAAAGTTCGCCCCGTTTTAAGATATAACCATTTTTTTTGCTGTCATAAAGTAAGGCCAAACTCTCTTTTTTATCGGTAATAATACCGATCAGAGAAATACTTTTTATATCAATGGGCATTTTTCCTGCCTTGGTGGCCTCTGTTTTTTCTTCTTTTTTACCATACTCAAGACCAAGTTCTTCAATTAAAGGAACAAATGGATCTCTCTTTTGATAAGATTGATAAGTATTCACGTTAGGTTTTATCCCCTTTATCTCCGTAGCTGGCAAAAGTAATTCTTTTGTCTGGGGCAGAAGAGAAACTTCTTCTTTCTCTTCGAGATCAGCCATCTCTTTTTGAGGGCTACAACCAAGAAATCCTAAGACTAAGATCATCAAGAATAAAGTATTAATCTTCTTCATCGTCTAAAAATATTCTTCCCCCTCCTTAGGGGACCCTTTGGAAATTAAGGAAGATGTTTCTTTCTTCTCTTCTTTAGGTTCTTCTTTAAAGATATAGGCCTCCATTATTAATTTTGAAGTTAGGGTATAAGGGGATTTCCTTTCTCTTTTAGAGGTAGTAGCCATCTCTTCTTCGCTAGAATTTCCTTCTAAAGCTGCCTTGACTGCGGATTCCTGAGAAGCTGGTGAAGAAGAAGTCTTTCCTGATGGGGTCTCTTCTTTAATAGTTTCGGTAAAAGCAGTAATTTCCTTGATATGAGGAGTAATAATCCGAGGTAAATTCCCTATCTTACTTAAAAAATTTCCTAAATTATGATAAGTTCCTTCCATGTTTACTTCAATAGGCATTATTTCATAATAAACTTCTTTCTTAATCTCTAAGGGTTTAAAAATAGTAAATTCTACTCCCGACATTAGACCTATCTCACTCACTTGTTTTAATAAGCTGGCCATCTCTTTTTCTTTGGGTAATCTTTCTTCAATGTAAAATAACTCATCTCTTAGTTTTTTATGTTCTGCTTTTAAGATATTCATCTTATTAGCAATAAGTTTGTTTTTTCCTAATACTTCTCTCTTTGCCCAAAGATCTTCTTTTAAGATTTCTGTCTTAGAAGATAAAGGAGAATAAAGGTAGCTATAAAATATAGCTCCCAACATAACCATCATCGTAATGGTAACGACAATATATTGTTGTTCTTTAGTTAGATTAAACATCTTTATTCTTCTTCTTCAAATATACGAGCATTACAATTTAAATATAAATATTTTTCGGCTCTTACTTGATTACCTCTTTCGTCTATCCCTTCTAATTCACACTTTAAGATCCAGTAATATTGACCATCTCGAGGTACTCCACCTATGCCAGAAGTAAATAATCTCTCGGTCCCTTCATCTCCTACCTCTAAAGCAAAAGAAACTCCTTTTTCTTCTCCCGCTCCTTCTTCTTGTTGCATCTTAATTTGAGAAGAAGCCGTCGTTCCGCCGTTAGCTTCTTTAGTTACTGGAATAAAGTAACTTACCCACTTAGTAATAACAAAGGCAGGATTTCCAAGCTCGGCATTACTTTGAGGGTAATACTTCATAATAATCTTGTTTAAGGTTACTCCTTTTGGCTTCATAGAGTCTATAGCTGGCTCATAAGCGCTAATCGCTTCTATAGTAAAGTTAGCTTTCATAGGATAATAAACAGCCGTAGCCCCTGGTTTGTACCACCGAGCGATATCTGCTCCTTTAGTCTCACCACCTTGCGGGTCTAAACTCCCGGTGCTAATAATATTTAGATATACGGGCGCTTCGTAGTAATCAACCCTGCCGCAAGAAGAGATAAAAATAATAATAAGGTTAAGGATGATTAGCCATAGATTAGCTTTCTTACTTCTGGCCATAAATATTTTTACCCTCCTACTTTAAACTCCAGATGAAAATTTTGAATTCTTTCTTTACCCTTTGAGGTTTTTTCAATACTCTTTAGACTTACTTCCTTGAAAAGAGGAAATTTTTTTAAGTTGATCATTAGATTAACAATGGGATAATTTCCTAACGAACTTCCTTTTAATTCCACCTTACCTTCTTCTTGAAATCCAAAATTTCTAAGCCATAAACCCGCCGGAATAGATTGATTAACCTCTTCTAATATACGAGTCCAAAGCATTTGAGTCTTCAGGAGAGCTTTAATAATATCAATTCTCTTCTTCATTAATTCTTTTTCCTTCTTCAATGTCTCTACTTGAACAACTACTTCTTCTATTTCTAAGAATTGTCCTTCTAATGAAGTTAATTCTTGTCTTAAACCTTGATATTGCCACCATTTTTCTAAAAAGATGCCTAACATAAAAGATAAGATGACTACGGCTGTGGTTGCTACAAAGATAACAATTCTTCTCTTTCTTCTTATTTCGATTAACTTATTAATTAATAAATTAATCTTAGTCATAAGTTTAGCCCTCTTAGTGCTAAACCAAAACTAACTGCATAAATTGGATCTTGGAGATAAACCTCATCTTTCTTGATCTGGTCAAAGTCAATCTCTAATTTATCAAAAAAACTAATCTTATCAACTGGCATTCCTAACCCATTAGCTAAGTAATCATCAATATTAAGAAGTTTTGCCCCTCCACCACCTAAAATTATTCTTTCTATTCCCTCTTTTTTTAACTGCGTATAGTAATAAGAAAAAGACCGCATAATTTCATTCATCAGTCTATTAACTACAGAGTTAATAGCACTGGATAAGAGCATAGATTCATCTTCGGTAATTACAGAAATATTCATGGCCGCTACCTCAACGTCCTCAAAAGGAGAAGGAACCTTACCCTTAGAAATCTTCAAGTCTTCTGCTTCCTCAAGACTTAATCGAAGAGTTCTGGCTAAAGCTTCAGTAAAGTCATTACCTCCCAAGTGAATGACTCGATTAAAATGCGATTTACTTTTTTCCACAACATTGATGCTGGTAGTCTTTGCCCCGATGTCAATTAAAGCTACAACTTCATTATCATTAACACCTTTTTGAAAATCCCAGGTATCTCTTAAAGAAAAAGTATCCACGCTTATTATATCGGTCTTAAAACCAACCTTCTTTATTATTTCTTGATACTGATTAACAATATCTTTTTTCACTGCCACTAACAAGACTTCCATCAGGGTCTCTTTATTTTCGTAAACTTCACCAATAATTTCAAAATCAATCTCTACTTCTTCAGCAGAAAAAGGAATATGTTCATCTGCTTCAAATTTTATACTTTCTCTTAATTCTTTTTCTGTAGCTACTGGTAATTTGAGGTGTTTAATGACCACAAATTCTCCACAAGGGACAGAAGTTACAACATATCTGCTTTTACATCTCTTGAGAAGATTAGAAATGATAGGGATAGTATTTTCTTGGTCAAATTTTAAAGTCTTACTTTCTGAAAGAGTTTCTGGTTTTGGAATCTTTGCCATGCCAATATTTAAAAGGACAATCTTATTCCCTTTCTTCATTAATTCTACTAACTTTACCGAGTCAGAACTAATGTCTAACCCAATCGCTGTTTTTTTACCAAATCCTAACATCACCAACAACCATTCTTAAATTCTTACTTTACAATTTTAGAAACCGAGACTAACTCTACTTCTTCTTTTTTTAACCAAGAATCGATGTCTTGTAAGACTAAAAGAGTATTTTTAGATTGAGCATGGCCAATACCGATCGCTCTTCCTTTCTTTTTAGCTAAGTTAATCAGCTTATTAACTTGACCTTTAATCCTTTCTAACTCCATGTTGTTATCAATAAAAACATCTCGACCAGCAAAGGATATAGCTTCTTTCTGAGCTACTTTTTTAACAATAGAATGAGGACTCGTTAAACTATCAATAAAGTATAAATTATATTCTTTGGCTTTTTTTAAGATAGTAGTCATCACTCTCTCATCTTCAGTAGCTTTGGACCCCATATGGTTATTAACTCCTTTAGTAAAAGGAACATTTTTTAAAGCCTTTTCCACTTGATCAACTATCTCTTCTTCGGACATATCCACCAATATAGCTCCTTTACCTGGGTTTTTACCTGAAGAAGGATAGCCATGTGGCTCTAAAGGAAGATGAAGCATTAACTCAAATCCTTCCTTATGGAGACTATCAATCTTTTCATTCCTTAAAAGAAAGGGTAAGATAGAAAGAGTAATATGTTTATTTAACTTAAGTAAAGCAGGTAGATCTGAATTATTTCCTACATCGTCTATAATAATAGCTACCTTAGGCCTACCCACGGTAGGTAGCTTCTTTAATTTTAACTTTTTTGATCTTAGTAAGATAATTTTGTGGGTTTGATATTTTAAAACCCCAATCTCAAAGTTTAAAGAAATCTGCTCTTGATCTTCTTCTTTAAAGAAGTTAAAAATCTTACCTTTGGTCTTTCTTAGAGAGGTAAAGATTACTTTTTCATAGCTTTCTAAAGGAGTTCCTTTAGGGATCTCTAACTTTAGAAGATCTAAATTCCAACTCAAACCATCTTTTATCTGCTTTACAGAGAGGACATTACCCAGAGATTCTTCGGTAAAACCTACTTTTTTTAAGTCTTCTTTTAAAATTCCTCCAATGTCTTGAGAAATTTCTAATAATTTTTTATTATCGAGAACCAATCTTCCTTTTTTTTCTTTTAAGTAATAGAGAAGACCAATCAAAGAGACTAATAAGATTGTTAAAAGAAATAAATAGATAGATAATCTTAAAGTTGATTCTTTCTTTTTATCCTTCTTCTTCTTCAAAAAATACCCCTCATTTAGTGTCAGCCTTCATCTATCAGCTTTATTAGCAATAAGTCTGTTTAAGGCCAAGAGAGAGGAATATTTGAGACGTTATTACTTGATTTTATTAGCCTTAGCTGACTGCTAATGGTTGACGGCTGAAGGCTGATGTTATTTGCTTATCAGCATCTCCACCGCTACTATTTCTACCATTGGTCAATGGTTGCTATTGGTAGTGAAGGCTGATGTTATTTGCTTATCAGCATCTCCACCG
>Ga0180009_10000424_pt1 | contig 59898 bp, 70 predicted proteins | sample OS_PC_MetaG_FD_123537 | JGI IMG/M metagenome (GOLD analysis project Ga0180009, IMG submission 123537) | Groundwater microbial communities from the Aspo Hard Rock Laboratory (HRL) deep subsurface site, Sweden - OS_PC_MetaG | ecosystem: Environmental > Aquatic > Deep subsurface > Groundwater... | reverse complement strand
TTCGGTTACAGAAGACACGGTCATAACGAAGGAGATGATCCTGTATATACGCAACCTCTGCTTTATAAAAAAATTAAGTCCCACCCTTCAGTAAAGCAGATGTATGAAAGAAAATTAATAACCGAAAAAACATTATCTGAAAAAGAAATTAAAAAGCTGGATGACGAAGTATACGATAAATTGGAAAAAGCGTTGAAAACCTCAAGAAAAGAAGCAAAGGTATTTAAGCCCGATAGACCTCTTGCCATTAATGCCGAAGAATTATTAAAACCAAAAAAAATTGTAAATACAAAGGTAAGTTTTGATATACTTTCTAAAGTCGTAAAAGGTATTACAAGATTCCCGGAGAATTTTTCTTTAAATCCGAAATTAAAAAAACATATTGCCAAACGAAAAGAACTGCTGACTGGAAACGCAAGAATTGATTGGGCGTTTGCGGAAGCTTTAGCATTCGGGACTCTTCTGCTTGAAGGAATACCCATAAGGTTGAGCGGACAGGACAGCGCACGGGGTACATTCAGTCAGCGTCATTTAATTTTCACCGATATGAACAGCGGTGAAGAAATTATTCCTCACAATCACATTGATATTGAACAATCTTTAATTGAACCATTGGACAGTCTTCTTTCTGAAGCTGCTGTATTAGGGTTTGAATTCGGTTATTCAGTTGCCGATCCGCTTTCTCTAGTTATTTGGGAAGCTCAGTTCGGAGATTTTGCCAACAGCGCTCAGGTTATAATTGACAACTTTATAGTTGTATCCCAAACTAAATGGGATTTGCCTAATAATCTTGTTATGCTGCTTCCTCACGGACAAGAGGGTCAGGGACCCGAGCATAGCAGCGCAAGGCTAGAGAGATTTTTAATCTTATGCGCGCAGAATAATATGTACGTGTGCAACCCGACTACTCCGGCACAGTATTTCCATTTATTAAGAAGGCAGATGCTGAATCAGAAAGAGATGCCGCTGGTTGTTATGTCGCCTAAAAGCTTATTAAGATTACCCGACGCCCGTTCGGAAATAAAAGAGTTCACTGAAGGTTTATTTTCCGAAATTATTGATGACGCATCCATAAATGATAAGAAAAAAATAAACAGAATTGCATTAACCAGCGGTAAAGTGTATTACGATTTAATTAAATATAAATCGCTTAATAATATAGAAGATACCGCTATTGTAAGAATTGAGCAGTATTATCCGTATAATTCAGATGAAGTAACAAACATTATAAAATCGTACCCGAATGCCAAAATAATAAATTGGGTGCAGGAAGAACCGCAGAACATGGGAGCTTGGAATTTTCTTTATCCTAAACTTCTTAAAAATATTACATCAAAGCAGAAATTGAATTATGTCGGAAGACCCGAGAATCCTTCGCCGGCATCGGGTACAAGTAAGATACATCAAAAAACACAGGCCGAACTTGTTAAGAAAGCTTTTGAATAATTATGATAAATTTGATCTAGTATAATTTTAAGAGTAAGAAATGATTTAAGAAAAAAGCGGTTTAATTTCTTAATCATTTCTTACTCTAATTAGTATGTTCTTATTTAGTACCGACAACGGTAATACTGAATATTCCGGTTTGATTTTTTCTGAATTCGGCAATCTCATTCTTATTTAAGAAATCTTCCAAAACCTCATCAGGTAATTCAATAACTTTAGTTTTTTTGATTTCTATATTTTTAAATCCGTTCTCTTCAATTATTCTTAAATAATCTTCCTGCTGCAAAGCGCCTGAAACACAACCGGCATACATAGCCGCCGATTTTTTTAGTCCATCCGGTAATTCACCTTTGAGTACTACATCCGATACACAAAAGTGCGCGCCTGTTTTAAGAACCCTGTAAATTTCTGCGAAGGCTTTGTTCTTATTGGGGACAAGATTTAGAACACAATTACTAATAACAACATCTACAGAATCTGAGTCCACAGGCATGTCTTCAATTTCGCCAAGTTTAAATTCAATATTTGAAAATCCGGTTTTGGCTTTGTTTCTATTCGCTTTCGAAATCATTTCTTCGGTAAAGTCTACTCCAATAAGTTTTCCTTCTTCACCTGTAAAAGAGCGAGCAACGAATATATCATTTCCCGCTCCGGAGCCAAGATCAACTACAGTATCTCCTTTTTTAATACCGGCGAATTCTGTCGGTATTCCGCAGCCCAAACCTAAATCTGCATCGGCAACGTAGCCGTCGAGTTTCTTGTAATCGTCGCTGAAAATTGTATAATCAATAACCTTGTTTGAAGTACCGCAGCAGCCCGATACGTTTTCCTTCTTTGCAATTTCCGAATATTTTTCTTTAACAATTTCTTTTATTTCATTTGGATTTTGGTTATCAGCCGCATTGTTTGTCTCTCCTCCGCAGCATGATGGAGCACAACAGGATGTTGTATTGTTTTTTATTAAATCTTCTTTGGTTTCCATTTTTTCTCCTAATTAACATTTACAAATTGATGTAAAAAGTTTTGTGAATTTATTTTTTACTGCTTCCATGTTTTTGTTGTTTACACAGTAACATGTTTTAGGCCCGTCTGTTTCGCCCTTAATCAGACCTACTTTTTTTAACTCATTTAAATGCTGAGAGACCGTCGACTGCGCAATCGGCAGCAGCTCAACAAGTTCACCGGTGATACACGAATTATTTTGAGTTAAAATCTGGAGTATTTTAATCCTCGCAGGGTGCGCGAGAGCTTTTGCAATTTCAGCAAGATTGATAACCTCATCACTGAAATTTTCTGTTTTTGTTTTGGCCATAACAAATCTCCTTAAATCGTATATCGCAAATATACGATTTAAGAAATGGAAATGTCAAGCATTTTTTTATTAATTAATTGCGACTTGTGTTATTGACGAATCGGCGGAAAATAATTTCGAACTTATATGGTCTCTAAGCTGTAAAAATTCTTCTTTATATTTACTGTCAATAGGTTTTGAAGGAGGGAATTCTTCTTTTAAAAAATTTACAAGGTGCCCGTTTTTCCAAAATCTTAGGTCCACATGCGGACCTGAAGAAAGGCCGGTACTTCCGACATATCCGATTACATCACCCTGTCTTACTTTAACGCCCGGCTTAATACCAACGGCAAACCTTGACATATGCAGGTAACCTGTTGAATAAACAGAATTATGTTTTATTTTTACGTATTTACCGCTGCCGGAATTACGTGCCACTGTTGTAACGATTCCGTCGCCAATAGAAAGTATTGGCGTGCCTGAAGGAGCCGCAAAATCAACACCTAAATGCGGTCTTCTTATTTTTAGAACCGGGTGCAGTCTGCTGGGACTAAATTTTGAGCTGATTCTAGAAAATTTTAAAGGAGCTTTAAGAAATGCTTTTTTGAGACTGTTTCCGTTTTCATCAAAATAATCTTTTTCATTCTCATTTTCAAAAAAGTATGCGAGAAAATCTTTTCCTTTATGATTAAAATACGCTCCTTTTATTCTGCCAACTCCGTAAAATTTGTCAGCTACATAAATTTCATCATAAAGTACTTTAAAATTATCCCCTTTTTGAATTGAATAAAAATCAATTGCCCATGCAAAAACATCAGATAATTTTAACGCAAGATTTGGATCGGCATTCTGTTTTTCAAGACAATAATATAATGAGTGTTCTATTGTACCGTTTGTTAATCTCTCCTTTGTAATTACTTCTTTTTTTGCTTTATAAATATTTACTGAATCTCTCAAATCAAATACACAATAATTTATCGCGTCTTCTTCATATACAAAATATTTAACAGATTTTGAGGAATCATTAGATACGTAAAAGGTATATTTATCGCCTGGTTTAATTTTCCTAACATCAAATACTCCTTTGGAATTTTGAACAAGGTTATAAATTTCGTTATATGAAATATTAAACGGTAAAAATATATCGGTTAGGGTTTCATTCTTTTTTACTTCGTTTTGGAATTCAATTAATGAATCGGCCAATATACCATATTCATTAATCTGAGCAATGTTGACGGTATTTTCAGGATTTAATTCAACACCTTCACATGAAACAAAGGTAAGAATAGAGGCCGCGGAAATAAGTAGATAAATAAATACTTTATTAAATGTGATCATAGGAATTCTATTTAGTTTTTTTTCTTTCAAAATAACCTGAACTATCAATTAGTAAATTTGTCCCGGGAAAATCTTCGTTTGTCAGTTTTGTTATAAGTTTTAAGGCCCTGTTTTTCTTATCAAGAACAGTTCCTCCCGGCCTTAATTGCTTAGCTGAAATAATTTCTCCGTTAATAAATTTACCGGTATCGTCAAAATTAATTTTTATTATCGGGGCTATTCCTCTAGAATCAAGAATACTGAAGCCTCTGTAAGTGCAAAAATTACCTAGGCTGTAGGCAATTAGTCTATCTTTATACAATTCAATCGCCCTCGGTACATGAGGTCCGTGTCCGATAACTATATCAGCTCCCGCGTCAACAACAGCGCGTGCAAATACTAAAACGTTGCCTCTATCTTCTTCGAACATTATTTCATTTTCACCTGCTACATGTTTGGTATCTTCTCCTTCAGCGCCGCCGTGAAATGAAACAATTGTTATATCGCATAAACTGTTAAGCTTTCGAATTTCATCTTGAGCTTTAGAAATATCAAGTATTGAATAACAATCCTCGCTAATTGAAAACGCAATTACCCCGATTCTTTTATTCTTTATATTTAGGAAAACAATCTCATCTTTAATTCCCGCATATTTAATTCCGTAATCGGTTAACGCTTTTCTTGATGTAACTCTTCCCGTATCTCCGAAATCATTAGAGTGATTGTTCGACAAACTCATAACGTCAAATCCCGAGTTCTTTAAATTTTCGGCATACCTGGTCGGAGTTCTAAAAATATAACATGTGGTAGTATCTTTACATTCTTTTCTTGGTATACCACCGTCAAGCAAAACACCTTCAAGATTTCCGAAAGTGATATCGGCCGACATCAGTATGTGTTCAACTCCTTTTAATAAATTTCTACCGTTATTGGGAGGCAATAAATTCCGTGGGAAATCGGTCCCCATCATTATATCGCCGACAGCAATTAATGAAATTGTATCTATTTTGGATGGACTAATTTCTTGTGAAAATAAAGAAACATTTAGGAATACAAATAAGAATAGTATTAATAATTTTTTATATAAGGTAAAATTTAAAATCAATTTTTCTCAAGTAATTTTTTTATGATATCAACCGATGAAATTCCTTCCGCTTCTGCATTAAAATTGGGAATTATTCTATGTCTTAATACTGGTATAATAACGCTTTTAACGTCATCAATATTAGGGGTAAATCTTCCTTCAATAATGCATTTAGTTTTAGCTGCTAAAATCAAGAACTGCGAAGCACGCGGACCGGCTCCCCAATTTACCCATTGTGTTACGTATTCATCATTTGCGTTGTAACCCGGTCTGGTTGAATTAATTGTTTTTACTGCATATTCAATAACATTATCTGCAACAGGGACTCTTCTTACCAAATTTTGAAAAATACTTAAATCCTCGGCCGATAAAACCTTTTTAAGATCCGCCTTATATTCACTTGTAGTAGATTTAATAATTTCAATTTCTTCCTCATAAGTCGGATAATCCAGCCATAGATTAAACATAAATCTATCCAGCTGAGCTTCAGGCAGCGGATATGTACCTTCCTGTTCAATTGGGTTTTGAGTAGCAAGCACGAAGAAAGGTTCTTCCAACGTATAAGTGACTCCTGCGGCGGTAACTTTGTGTTCCTGCATAGCTTCGAGTAAGGCCGCCTGCGTTTTAGGAGGCGTTCTGTTTATTTCATCGGCTAAAATAATGTTAGCGAATATCGGACCTTTAATAAATCTGAATGACCTTTGTTTTGTTGATTGATCTTCTTCAATAATTTCCGTGCCTGTAATATCGCCCGGCATTAAATCGGGAGTAAATTGAATCCTGTTAAATTTAAGATCAAGCACTTCGGAAAGAGTTTTGATAAGAAGCGTTTTAGCTAATCCGGGAACACCGATAAGCAGGCAATGACCTCTTGAAAGCAGACTGATTAATAATTTATCAATTATATCATCCTGCCCGACAATTACTTTCGCAATTTCTTTTTTAATAATTTTAATTGTATCGCTTAGTTTTGCAACAAGCTGTACATCATCGCCGTTAATTTTTTTTTCTGTCAAATTAGTCCCTTTAGTTTCTTACTTCCCAGTAAATGTTTTTCCTGACTTTATCCATCCACTTGCTGTAAAGCTTTTGACGTTTGCTATATTGAGCGAGTTGTTTTATTTCATCATAATCTTCGTCAAATGCCGGTCTATGTTCTTTTTTTCTTGATAACAATTTCACAATATGAAATCCGTAATTATCTTTATCAATCGTAAGTCTTTTTGGAGGACTAATTTGACCGACCTCAAGTTTATAAATTATATCAAGAAGGCTTTTATCAAGCTGACTGACTTCAAATGTTCCTAGTTCACCGCCGAAGCTGCTAGTTTGTTTATCATCGCTGTAATTTTTTGCGTAATATTCAAAAGTGTTAAAACCTCTCTGAATACTGTCGCGGATTTCAGTAAGGAATTCAATCGATTTAAGATCGGCTTCATCATCGTTTTTAGGTTTTATAAGAATATGTCTGGCTCTTATTGATTCGCCGCGTCTATCAATCAATCTAATAATATGGAAACCAACCGGCGATTCAACAATACCCGAAGTTTCTCCCGGTTTTAAAGAAAACGCTACTGATTCAAATTCAGGATAAAATACACCTCTTTTAACATAACCTAGATCACCGCCTTCTGCGGCGCTGCCGGGATCAGCAGAATACTTTTTAGCAAGTTCCGCAAAGTCCGCACCGCTGTTTAATGAATCCAGCAAACTCTTTGCAAATTGTTTTGATTCTGCTTTTATTCTATCTGATGCAATAGGATTTATAAAAATGTGAGAAACTTTAAATCTTTCAGGAATTAATCCAAGTGAATCTTTATAAGTTTCGAAAAATTCACTTACTTCTCTATCGGATACTTCTATTTCGGCAAAATTTTTCTGCTGAACTTTTTGAGCCATTAAGTTTTTACGGACGTCATCTTTAAGTTCTCTTTTAATTTTATCAATGCTCATTCCGTAAACCTGCTCAACTCTTTCTCTTGATCCGAACTGCTGAATAAACAGGTTTATCTGATAATCCATCTGCTGTTCAATTTCGGAGTCCTGTACTTCAATAGAATCAATTTCAGCCTGAGCAAAAAGCAGCTTTTCATCAATCATTGCGTCAAGAACACTTTTACGAAAATCTTTGTTGGAAGGATCCAAATTCCGCTGTGCGGCTTCAAGAGAAACTCTGTATTCTAATTCCGATTTTAAAATTATTTCATTATCAATAACTGCAATTACTTTATCAAGAACTTCCTGCGCATTTAGAGTGCCGAGCAGTAAAAAGAAAACACTTAATATTTTTTTCATTCATCTACCTTATTTAATTCCACATTATACTTTGAATACAACTGATGCAAATATTTATTTAACAATTCTTTTCTTTTCTCAAAATAATATATTTCTTTAACCTGATCTTTTACAAGATCATAATCCAAATAAGTGTTTTTATTTATCACTTTGACCATTTGAACAACTGTAAATAGGGACGGTTCCTTTTGAAGAACAAGACTAATTTCACCCGGATTTAATGCTTTTACAGTTCTGCTTAATTCGAGAGGTGACAAATTATAACCGTAATAAAACGAATTTTCACTCTTTTGAATTAATGCGCTGTCGTTTGCAAATATGTTTATTGTATTTTGCCAGTCGCTCTGCAAGGCTATGTTTCTAAAATCCTCAGCGTTCTGTTCATTATCAAACTCAATAATATTTAACAGATAAGAATCATCCGTTGAAATGAAATTATCTTTTATTGATTCATAGTAAATTTTTAACTGACTTTCAGAAGGTTTAGAAAAATTATCTTCGAAATAGCCGTTAAGTAAAATTGAAGATGCGATTTGTTTTTTCGCAGTCTCCATTAAACTTAAATAACTTTTTGAATCTGTTACCTCATTATTTTCAGCTTCAAGAAACAATAGTTCCTCATCAATCCATTCTCTTATAAATTCATTTTTGAATTTATTCCCGTATTTATCCTGGGATAAATAATTTTTCAAACCTTCCTTGGTTAAAATTTTATTCCCGACTTTAGCAACATACTCCTGAGTTTGTTTTTTCTCTTCGCACGCCAAAATTGAAAAAAAAGAAATAGCCAAACTAATTATTAATATTTTCTGCCCTGTCAAATACATTTTTTAGTTCATCATAATTTTTAATTGGGTTATACAAACTATTAAGTTTATTCAAGTATTCTTCTTCCAGTCTTTTGCTTTCAACTTCCTGAAAATCACTCATTACTTCCGCTTTGCATTCCTCGAATGGTTTTGGACCTGCCGGATATTTTTCATTCAGTTTAATTATTGCCCATCCGCCGCCTGGATATTCATAAGGACCATATACTTTTCCGGGTTCATTTAATTCAAAGGCTTTTTTAGAAATTGAATTTAGGTCAGCATTAACAATACCAACTCTTCCTTTCTTTGATTTAAGAGCCGGCCTGTCGTTTTCATTTTCGGCTATTTGTTCAAAATTGCCTCCGGACTGTATAACTTTAAAAATCGCAAACGCTTTCACGCTGTCGTTAATAAAGATTTCGCTATAATCAACTCTATCAGGCACAAAATATTTGTCACTGTTTTGTTTATAATAATCGTAAACTCTTGCTGAGTCCAAGTTAATTTTATTCCAGATTTCCTCTTCCTGAATTTTGAATATATATAATCCGTTTTTATAATCACTCATAAGTTTTGAGAATTCCGGATCTTCATCATCAAGTACAGATACTTTTTTAATAATCATATGTTTTTCGGAAAGTTTATCAACAGCAGGAATTACAGATGATTTATTGATTAACTTACCTGTAAATTGTTTATCGCTTAATACATAAGAAACCAATGAATCAAATGTAACTTTTTGATTATCATATTTAAAAATTGTTGAATCGCCGACCGACTTATGTAATTGAGTATTAAAATAAAACGAATCAAATTTAACTGTGTCGTTTATTTCATCCAAATAATCAATAAATCCAGTATTTAACATATAATTAAACTGATCCTTTAATGAATTTATATAATTCGACAGATCAATTGGATATCTTATTTGTTTGTATAATTTTAATAAATTTTCTCTGTCTTCATTAAACGATGGATATTTCTGCTCATCGGTAACCTTAATAATATGATAGCCGTAATCGGTTTTAACAATATCAGAAACTTCGCCGATGTTTAATTTGAAAGCAGCTTCATCAAATGGACGGACCATGGTTCTTCTTTGAAAAGGTCCGAGGCTGCCCCCGTTTACCGCGCTGCCTTTATCATCTGAATAATTTTTTGCAAGCTCGCCGAAGTCCTCTCCATTTTCCAACTTAGTTTTTATATCTTTTATTTTATCAAGTGATTTTTCAAAATCGACGGCATTGTTTGAATCCCTTACGGTTGCTAAAATATGACTTGCCGTAATTGTAGGCCTGAATTTAATTTTTTCCGTTAATTTGATAATGTGAAATCCGAACCTTGTTTTTACTGGTTCGGGAGATATATCTCCGACTTCCAGCGAATATATTGCATCCTCCAGATCAGGAAGTATGCTGCCTGCTACAAGATAGAATACATCGCCGCCGTTTGCCTTTGTATAAGTATCGTCGGAATAAACATTAGCTAGTGAATCGAAACTTGCTCCGTTGTTAATTTCGGCTATTATGCTTTTAGCTTTATTATAAGCTTCATCCTCGCTTTGATTTTTTATTGAAATAAGAATATGACTTGCTCTAACTTCATTTTTTCGCAGTTCATATAGTTTTTTTAATCCGGGTGCAACAACGTTTTTTTCAATAAGATAAGATTCGCCAACATTATTTTTGTAATCATTATATTCGTTGATAAGATCAATATCGTTATCAAAATTTCTTACTTCGGCGTCTCTTAATTTCATTTTATAATTTACATAAAGATCCAGAAAATTTTTGTAATTATCGAATGAATCAACTTTGGCATTATCAAATCCCCCTACACTTTTACCATACGCGTCTTTAAATTCATCCATCGGAATTACATAATCGCCGTAACGGGCAACAACAATATCTTTTTGGGTTGAGCAAGATGAAACAAATAATGAAGCCAGTACAAATATCAAAAGAATTCGAATCTGCATTTGAAAAATTCCTCCTTATTCCATAAAACTTAAAATGAAATATTAATTATTCAATGAGCTAAAATCAAGAAACAAGTTTTCAGCCTTTATTTTGAAGCGTAAAAGTATTTCTTTCCCAAAATACTTTCCCGTCGTAACCTTGTATTAGTTTATTTTTTTCAGCCGCCTCAAGTCTCTTTTCGGCTAAACACGAGTATGTTTTATCAATTTCAACACCGGAAAAGTTCCTGCCTATTTTTTTTGCTACAACCGCGGTGGTTCCCGAACCCAGGAACGGGTCGAATACAATTTGACCCGGATTTGTGGATGCCAGGATTAATTTAGCGATCAGCTTTTCAGGTTTCTGAGTCGGGTGTTCGGTATTCTCGGACATTGACCAGAACGGCACAGATATGTCTGTCCATATATTTGACGGAAATGTCAATCTAAAGCCGTCTTCCTGCCAATCCTTTGGTTCGCCGTTTCCCAATCTATAAGGCGCAATAACCTTTCTTTTGAGTTTAACATCCTCAAAATTAAAAATATAATCATCGCTCAAGGTACAAAACCAAATATCTTCTGAATTATTTTTCCAGTTTTTCTTGGAACCTCTTCCTTTTTCTCTTTCCCAAGTTATTCTGTTTCGTACAATAAAATATTTTTCCAGAACAGAATAAATTGAAGCGGAAGATTTCCAATCGCCGCAGAAATACACTGTCGCGTTTGGATTTAAACACCGCACAAGCCTGCTTAAAAAAGAATCGATCCATTCTGAATATTCTTCTACGGGCATTTCTTTAAATCGCAGCTTATTAAATGATTTATCCAAATTATAAGGAGGATCTATCAGTAAAAGATCGATAAATTTGGAAGGAAGAAACTCTATCGCCTCAAAGAGATCCTGATTGATAATTTTATTTTTAATTTTAGCAGCAGGTACTTTCTTATCTAACCGGATAAGGTTTGCCGAATATTTATCAAGTTCGTTTTGATTAATTGTAACGGTTCTATTTCGCGGAGATTTATTATTTATCATATTCGGGCAAAAGAAATTATTTTATTTGAGTTCCGGGTTTAACTTTATCACTAGTTTCAAGAATATTTAATGAACCCTCAGAATTTTCTACGGCCAGAATCATTCCTTGAGATTCTTCGCCGAATAATATAGCCGGCTGCAGATTAGCGACCATTACAATTCTTTTTCCTATCAACTCTTCAGGCGAATAACTTTTAGCAATTCCGGCAACAACCTGTCTTTTTTCATTGCCTAGATCAACCTGTAGTTTTAGAAGTTTATTGCTTTTTTTTATTTTTTCTGCGTGAATAATCTGCGCGGATTTTAATTGTACTTTTGAAAAATCTTCGTATGATATCAAAGGAATTTTTTCTTCAATTACTTCTTCCATTTCAAAAACCCCAAGTTTATTAACTTGATTACCTATAGCTTCATCTTCAATTTTCGTAAAAAGTATTTCGGGCTCATTTAATTTATGCCCGGCAATCAAATTATCTCTTCCGCAAAAATGCCAGTCAGTTTTTTCAGCATTAAGCATTTTAAATATTTTTTCGGTAGTAAACGGAAGAATTGGATTAAATATTTCGGCAAGCGTATAAATTGTTTGAAGACAAATATTTATTGTAGTTGAGCTTTTATCTTTATTATCCTTAATTGTTTTCCACGGTTCCGAGTCGTTAAAATATTTATTCCCCGCGCGCGCTAGGTTCATCATCTCCAAAACAGCTTCTTTAATTTTATAATTATCGATTAACCCGCCGACTTTAAGAGGTGTGTCATGAATCATGTTTAACATTTCTTCATCAATACCGGCAAGCATTCCTCTTTCGGGCACAGAAAGCTCAAAATGTTTTTTCGCAAAAGTAAAAGTACGGTTTATAAAATTACCAAGAATATCGGCAAGTTCATTATTATTTCTTCCTTGAAATTCTTTCCAGTAAAAATCGGTATCCTTATTTTCGGGCAGGTTTGCCGCTAATGTATATCTTAACGGATCAGGCGGAAAAATTTTAAGAAAATCAATAACATCAATTCCCCATCCTCTGGACTTTGAAAATTTTTTCCCTTCAAAATTTAAGAATTCATTTGCGGGAACATTTTCAGGAAGAATAAATTTATCATCGTTATTATCATTCCATGCCATAAGTATTGCCGGGAAAATTATTGTATGAAACACAACATTATCCTTACCAATAAAGGCAATATAACGGGTATCCTCATTCTGCCAGTATTCTTTCCACAAATCAGGTCTATTCAATTTCAGCGAAAGTTCTTTTGTTGCGGATATATAACCGAGTACAGCTTCAAACCATACATAAATAACCTTTCCGTCTGCATTATCAACCGGGACTTTTACACCCCAATCAAGATCTCTTGTTACAGCTCTGTCTTTTAAACCGTCATTAAACCAGCTTCTGCAGTATTGCAGAACGTTTTCTTTCCAGTTATGTTCTTTGTTCATTAGGTCAACATATTCTTGCAATCTCTGCTGATAATTGCCTAACGGGAAATACCAATGTGAAGTTTCTTTAAGAACAGGGGATTCACCGGATATTTTACTTTTAGGGTTTTTCAATTCGGAAGGATCGTAAAGCGCGCCGCAGTTTTCACATTCATCGCTGCGGGCTTCTTCATTTCCGCAATTTGGACAAGTTCCTTCAACGTATCTGTCCGGCAAAAACATTTTTGCTTTTTCATCATAGAACTGCATCGTTTTCTTTTCATTTAAAAGTCCATTTTCATGGAATTTTTTAAAAAACAACTGCGCTGTTTCATGATGAAGCGGAATACTTGTACGTGAATAAATATCAAAACTCATCCCGAATTTATCAAACGCGTCCTTGTTTATATTATGGAATCTGTCAATTACTTCCTTAGGTTTAATATTTTCTTTATCTGCAGTAATTGTGATCGGAACTCCGTGTTCGTCTGAACCGCAAACATATAAAATATCAGCTCCGGTTAATCTTTTGTATCGAACAAAAATATCGGCCGGAAGATAAGCGCCGCTTAAATGGCCTAAATGAATTGGTCCGTTTGCATACGGAAGCGCGGAAGTAACTAAAAATTTTTCTTTCTTCAAGTTATTACCATTATGTTAGAAATTAAAAGGTAAATATAATAATTTTTTCGCGGATTAAGATATGATATATTAAAAGGTTTGAATTTGCCCGGGTTTTAATTCCCGGGCAAAAATTTACTTAATTTCAACTAATTCAATATTAAAATTGAGATCCTCGCCTGCTAAGGGATGATTAGCGTCAAGCGTAACTTTATTATCTGTTACATCTTTTATCACCACTACAACGGGCTGACCGCCTTGAGAAGGAACCTGCAGCTGTTCTCCAACCGTTAGATTTAGTCCTTCTGGAAATTTATCTCTTTCAATAGCTAATACCATATTTTCCTGATAAGGACCGTAAGCTTCTTCCGAAGGAATATTTACTGTTTTTGATTCACCTACTGTTAATCCCACAACTGCCTCATCAAAACCCGGAATAACCTGACCAGAACCAACTTCAAATTCCAGCGGGTCGCGGCCTTCAGAACTGTCAAAAACGCTTCCGTCGTTTAATGTGCCTTTATAATGAACTTTTACCTTATCACCTGTTTTAACTTGCGACATTTTTTCTCCTATTTTGATTTTAGAAAATAAATTTCAGATTTACGAAGATAAAAGAAGGCAAATGGGGATAAAAATAGAATTGATTTAGAAATAGATTCTAATACAAAAAGGCCTAATTTTTCCAACTACTGATTTTTACATTACAAAAGTAAGAAAATTAGGCCCTATTATAAAGCATTTTATGAAGAAAAAAATGTATTAAAAGTTTATGATTCAAGACCTTTATACATATCCTCAATTAAATCGCCGTATCTTTCTTCAACAACCTTTCTTTTTACGCTAAGTTTTGGTGTAAGTTCTCCGTCTTCAACGCTAAAAGGTTTTTCAAGCAATGTAAATTTCCTTACTCTTTCAAAATTAGCCAGGTTTTTCTGAAAAACACCGAGTTCTTTATCAAGAAGTTCGTTTATCTGCTTCATTTTCACCAATTCTTCTACAGAATCGTATTGAATTCTGTTTGCGTCGGCATATTCTTTTAAAGCTTCAAAATCCGGAACAATGAGAGCAGTTAAAAACATTCTTCTGTCGCCAATAAGCACAAATTGTTCAATATATTTACTTGCTAGAAACATATTCTCAATTGGAGAAGGAGCTACATATTTTCCGCCGGAAGTCTTAAATAAATGTTTTTTACGGTCGGTGATTAATAAAAATCCTTCGGCGTCAAAAACACCGATATCGCCTGTATGAAGCCAGCCGTTTTTAATTGTAGCATCTGTTTCTTTTTTATTCTTATAATAACCCTGCATAATATTAGGACCGTAAGCTAGAATTTCACCGTCTTGCGCAATTTTTACTTCAACCCCTGCAACAACTTTTCCTACAGTTCCGAATTTATAATCGTTAACTCTATTTACGGAAATTAAAGGCGAAGATTCTGTTAACCCGTAACCTTCAAGAATCTGAATACCAACAGCTTCAAAAAAAAGTCCTAAATCTCGAGATAAAGGAGCGCCGCCGGAAACAAAAAATCTTATTCTTCCGCCTGTTTTTTCTCTTAATTTTTTAAAAACCAGTTTGTCCGCCAATTTATGTTTTAATGATAATCCAATAGGTACGCCGTTTTGAGATTTTTTAGCGATTGCGAATTCTTTTCCAGTTTCAATAGCCCAATTAAATATTTTCTGTTTTTTCTCAGGCTGATTTTCAACATTCCTTTTAATTTTAGTATAAATTCTCTCAAATAAGCGTGGAACCGCAGTAATAATTGTAGGTTTCAGCTCTTCCATGTTTTGAGCTATTTTTTCAATACTTTCAGCGTAAGCTACGGTGCAACCTCCCGACAGGGCGGTATAATATCCCGCCATTCTTTCAAAAATATGACATAAAGGAAGGAAGGATAAAAATAAATCCGAATCACCGAAATCAATAGAAGCATGCGCGGCAAAAATATTAGATACAATATTTTTATGCGTAAGAATTACGCCTTTAGGTTCTCCTGTCGTTCCGGAAGTATATATAATTGTCGCAACATCATTTTCCTTGCACAGAAATACATTATCATAAAAATGCTTCGGGTTTTCCTTAACAAAAGTTTTACCTTTTTCACATACCTGTTTATAAGTATAAACTCCATCCAGGGAACTCGTATCTTCATCATTTAAGACAATAATAAACTTAAGGTTCTTACAGTTATTTTTAATTTTTATAACTTTATTAAGCTGGAATTTATTTGAAACCACAATTCCTACCGACTCACTGTTATTAAGAATAAACTCAACCGTATCCGATGTTGAAATAGGATAAAGAGGAACATCAACAGCTCCAAGCCCGAGAATAGCAAAATCTGTATAAACCCATTCCGGTCTATTTTCGGAAATAATAGCTACTTTATTATCGCGCTTAACCCCTAATGAGGCCAACCCGTTAGCGAAATTTTCAGTTTCTATTTTTAATTCGTCGTATAATATATTTTCATACTTCCCGTTTACTTTATGCATAAATACAGGTCTTGTTTTATTTTTCCCGTATTCGTTTGTTAAAAAATAAAATAACTCCGGAATGGTTTTAAAATCTTTTATAGCAGGCATATTCTCTCCTTAATAAATATGTGCCTAATTTAATTTTGAATGGGATAAAATGCAATGAAAGAAAAAGCATTTTTAAATCCGATTTAGATTATTTTTTTATTCAATTAGGAGTTTAAATTTGTTATTATTGCACTTTCATAATACGGGAATAAATGAAATATCTTAAAAAGCTTTATGATTGGGTTCTTCATTGGTCCGAAACAAAATATGGCAGCGCAGCGCTTTTTGTTCTTGCATTCGCGGAGGCCTCATTCTTCCCTATTCCGCCCGACGCATTATTAATTGCGCTGGTACTTGGCTCAAGGACAAAAGCATTTAAGTTTGCGATAACTTGTTCCATCGCTTCCGTTACCGGCGCGTTATTAGGATATACAATAGGTTATTTTGCATGGTGGACCGCAGATCATAATTTTTCACCTTTGGCGATTTTCTTTTTTGAAAATATTCCCGGGTTCACGGAAACAATATTTTACCGTGTAAAAGAAATGTTTGAGACCTGGAATTTCTGGGTGATTTTTACAGCCGGATTTACTCCAATACCTTATAAAGTTTTTACAATTTCAGGCGGCGCTTTTGATATTAGTCTTCCTATGTTTATTTTCGCTTCAATAATTAGCCGTTCGGCAAGATTTTTTTTGGTAGCTTTTTTAATTTGGAAATACGGTCCGCAGATAAAAAGTTTTATAGATAAGTATTTTAATCTTCTGGCAATTGCGTTTACCGTATTGCTTGTCGGCGGGTTTGTTGTAATTAAGTATATATTTTAAATGCAGTGGTCGCAAACTTTGCGACCACTAAGTGATAAATTTATTACTTAAGCAGCCCTTTCGCTTTGGTTACAATATTATCAACACTAAATCCGTACTTATCAAAAATAACTTCCAGCGGAGCTGAAGCGCCGAAACCTTCAATACTCAAACAATCGCCGTTATCGCCTACATATTTTTCCCAGCCTTGTTTTACGCCCGGTTCAATTGATAATTTTGCTTTTACGTCTTTTGGAAGAACTAAATTTTTATAATCGTCACTTTGCGTTTCGAACAATTCCCAGCTCGGGAAACTTACAACCCTGGTTTTAATTCCTACCGCTTCAAGTTTTTCCGCGGCTTTAATTGTCATGTCAACCTCTGAGCCAGTAGCCAACAATATTACATCGGGTTTGCTTTCGGTATCTTTTAATATATACGCGCCTTTTTCCAATCCTTCAGCGGAAGCAAATTTGTTTCTATCGATAATGTTTAATTTTTGTCTTGTTAAAACAATAGCAACCGGTCCGCCTTTATGTTCAAGCGCTGCTTTCCAGGCGTAAGAAGTTTCATTAGCATCGCATGGTCTGATAACAACCAGACCCGGTATAGCTCTTAAAGAAGCGAGTTGTTCGATTGGTTGATGTGTTGGTCCGTCTTCACCCAAACCAATACTATCATGAGTAAAAACATAAATAGGTTTGATGTGTGAGATGGAAGCCAATCTTATTGCCGGCCGGAGATAATCCGAAAACACCATAAACGTAGCGCCGTAAGGAATAACTCCTCCGTAAAGCGCCATACCGTTTAACATTGCCGCCATTCCAAATTCGCGGATTCCAAAATTAATATTTCTATCCGTTCTGTTAACAGGTGAAAAGTCTTTATCGCTTTTCATTTTAGTATTTGTTGAAGCCGCCAAATCGGCAGATCCTCCGAATAGAGTAGGCAGTTTTGCCGAAATTGCGTTTATAACATTTTCAGAACTGTTTCTTGTCGCTTGTTTTTCACCATAGTTTTCAAATTTAGGCAGAACTGATTTCCATTGATCGCCGAAATCATGATTCATTACTTTTGTAAAAAGTGAAGCGTCTTCGGGATATTTTTCCGCATATTGTTTAAAAAGTTTATTCCATTTCGTTTCATGTCTTTTTCCCGCTGATTTTACTTTAGCGAAATAATCACTTACCTCGTCGGGAATATAAAATGTTTTATCTTCAGGCCACCCTAAGTTTTTCTTTGCCGCGGCAACTTCAGCGTCTCCCAGAGGTGAGCCGTGAGCGTGCGATGTATCCTGTTTATTCGGGCTTCCATAACCAATGTGAGTATCTGTAATTATTAATGCGGGTTTATCAGACTTCTGTGCTTTCTTAATTGCTTTTTGTAATTTTTGTAAATCGTTTACATCATCAACATGCTGAACAAACCAGCCGTATGCTTCAAATCTTTTTTTAGCATCGTCGGACATTGATATATCCGTTTTCCCATCAATAGTAATTTTATTGTTGTCATAAAAAACAATAAGTTTATTTATTTTATTATGACCTGCAAAAGATGCGGCTTCATGTGAAACGCCTTCCATTAAATCGCCGTCGCCGGCAATCGCATAAATATAATTATCTAAAATTTTAATATCGTCTTTATTGAATTTCGCGCTCAAGAATGCCTGGGCAGTGGCCATACCAATTGCGTTCGCAAAACCCTGTCCGAGCGGACCTGTAGTTGTTTCAACGCCGTCGGTTAAACCGAATTCAGGGTGACCGGGGGTTATACTTCCCCATTGTCTAAAACTTTTTAAATCGTCAAAACTTACTTTATACCCGCATAAATGCAGAGAACTATAAAGCAGCATACTTCCGTGTCCGGCGCTTAATACAAACCTGTCCCTATTAATCCATTTAGAATTAAGCGGATTATGTTTCATAAATTTTGAATAAAGAATATACGCAATCGGAGCGCATCCCATCGGCATTCCAGGGTGTCCTGAATTTGCTTTTTGAACACCGTCGGCAGATAAAAACCTGATGGTATTAATACACATATTATCAATATTGTTTACTGTCATTTAATCTCCAGATTTTATAAATATAAAAATTAATTATTCTCCACTAAATCTCCGTCAACAACAGGAGTAACACAAATCAAAGGATTTTCGGGAATGCTGAAACTAGAGAATATTTCTTCAAACAATTGAAAATGCATCCCTTGTTTTTCAAGTTTTGCAAATTTATTATAACTTAAAAACTCTCCGTTTTTATTTTGTGGCGCATCAAAAGCATAAGCGTTTTTATAATCTTCTTTTGCTTTTGTTTTTAGAAATTGGATTTTTTCATCATCCCCGCCTTCAATTTCATATGCTTTTACCTTAAAGGAGGTAACAAATCCGTTTTGAATTATTAGATAAATATTAAGAATGGTTTCAAGCAAATTAGGCTAGCCCTTTTCAGATAAATATTCCGTTTTATTTTTAAGTGAAAAATACGTTAAGCCGATGACATAAAAAAACGCAAATTTATTTAAAATGCTTTCAGCATATTTATTTATGGATGGAATCAACAAAATTATGATAAACGGTAGAATAATTGAAACCGATATTGAAATAATAAGAATCCAGTTTAAATGTTTCTTATACCTAAGTTTTGGGTTTTTTAATTTTACCAATAAAAATAATAATGCCGCAGTATTCAATAAAAAGTAGAAAATGCCCAATTCAGATCTTAAAGGATATGAATATGTTACAAACAAAAAGCTGCATTCCGTTGCTGAAAACGCGTATACAGAATTTGTAAAATAATAAATAAGAAAAAGAACGGGTAAAAAAATAATATATTTTAATAAGGTTTCATGATGCCAAAATTTTAATGCCAATAAGAGAGAAAGAGAAGGCAAGAAACTTATTAAGGAAAAATTAAGAAACAAAATTATTGCATCATTAAAATCAAACTGACAAATTAAAAATTCAAACAAATGATTAGCGGCATAAATTGCGATTATAATAAATATTATAATATTTATTTTGTTTTTCTGGCTGAAAATTAATGCATTTACTAATAATAACAATTCAAGACTTGCAACAAATAAAAAGAATATACCAATAAATTCTTCCATAGGCTTCTTATTAATGTTTTAATAAAAGTAAATATTATAGAATTTTCAATAATATTAAATAAAAGGCGAAGATGTAAATTCGCCTTTTATTTAATAGAATATCACAGATTTAAAAAAACTATTTTTTCGGACTTATCATATTTTCCGGACGAACTTTTTCATCGAATTCTTTTTCAGTTAATAACCCCAATGCAACTGCCGCTTCTTTTAAAGTGGAGTTATCTTTAAACGCTTTTTTTGCAACTTTTGCCGCATTATCATATCCAATATGAGGATTTAATGCGGTAACAAGCATTAAAGAATTATTTAAGTTCTTTTCGATGTTAAATTTCTTGGCCTCTATTCCAACCACGCAATGATCAGTAAAACTTTCGCAGGCGTCGGCAATTAATCTTATCGACTGTAAAAGATTAAAAATCATAACCGGCTTAAATACGTTTAATTCAAAATTTCCGCTTGCGCCCCCGAAATTTACCGCAACATCATTTCCGAATACCTGAACACAAACCATTGTCATTGCTTCGGATTGAGTTGGATTTACTTTTCCAGGCATAATTGAACTGCCAGGCTCATTTTCGGGAAGCTGAAGTTCACCTATTCCGCATCTTGGCCCAGAACCCAGCCAGCGAACGTCGTTAGCAATTTTCATCAACGAAGCAGCCAATGTTTTCATAACTCCGCTTGCTTCAACAATTGCATCGTGCGCGGCCAATGCTTCAAATTTATTGGGTGCGGATTTGAATTCCAATCCAGTAATTTCCGAAATTTTCTTAGCTGATAATTCGGCAAAATCTACATGAGTATTTAATCCGGTACCGACTGCTGTTCCGCCCAAAGCTAATTCGGATAATCTGGGCAGACATCCTTGAATTCTATCCAATCCGTAAGTTAACTGCTGAACATAGGCCGAAAATTCCTGTTCTAAAGTTAAAGGAACCGCATCCATTAAATGTGTTCTTCCAATCTTAATTATTCCTTTAAACTCATTGGCTTTTTCATTTAGAGCGTCGCGCAGTTTAGTAACCATAGGAATTAATCTTCTATTAATTTCTTCGACCGCGGCAATATGCATAGCGGTAGGAAATGTATCATTTGAGGATTGAGCTTTGTTTACATCGTCATTCGGATGAATTGGTTTTTTGCTGCCAATAACTCCCCCCGCAATTTCTATTGCGCGGTTTGATATAACTTCGTTCGAATTCATATTTGTCTGGGTGCCGCTTCCTGTCTGCCAAACGACAAGCGGAAAATGTTCGTCAAGTTTTCCTTCAATAACTTCATCGGCAGCCTGAACAATTAAATCCGCTTTTTCTGACGACAGCATTCCAAGTTCTTGATTTGTAAGTGCCGCAGCTTTTTTTAATATTCCCAACGCTCTAATTAATTCTCTTGGAAATCTTTCACCGCCAATTTTAAAATTCATTATTGAGCGTGCTGTCTGCGCGCCGTAATATTTGTCGACAGGAACTTTTACTTCACCCATTGTATCTGTTTCAATTCTGTAATCCATTTTATTCTCCATAGTTTTATAACATTACTAAATTAATTTAATGGAATATGAATATCAATTTTAAACTAATAAAAATGCCCGGCTTCTTTTAGAAAACCGGGCAATCTGTCTTATAATTTTTATTAATTCTAACTTGGTGAGATTTAACTTTTTATAGATGCGGATACTTTCGCAATTACTTCATTAACTTCTTTTATCAGTAATTTTATTTCTTCGCCTGAATCGTCATTATAAGCTTCGCTGGATTTACCGGGTCCGTCTTTAAATCTTATCTGGAGGTCGAAAGCGCCTCCGGCATCCACTTTTGCGTAATACTCAAAAGTACCGCCGTCTTTTTGAAATTTCTTAACAAAATTAATATACATTCGTGGGAAAAATATTTGCCAATCCCCGAACTCATGTTTTTTTGAACCATCCTTTTTAACTTGTTCGCCCAAGATTGTAAGTGACTTCCAATAATCCGGAGTTACTATTTTTATATAGGATTTTTCCTGAGCAAAAAATTTGCCGGAAATAAAAAAGAATAAAAGAATAATAATTGTAATATTTTTTTTCATAATATTTTCCTCTGTAGATTATTATCGGAAAAATCTTATAAAAGTTTATAATTCTTTCAAACTTTGGGCATGCTGATTAAATTAATTTATTCAGTTTTCATTTATATCCATTACAATTCTTCTTGCTCCCACATATCTTTTAATATAGTAGCTGCTTTTCATAGAAGTAATTGTAACACCAAGCGAACGGCTTGCATGCGCAAACATATCATCCCCCAGATAAATTCCAACGTGACCCGGATAATGTCTTTTAGAAGTGTTAAAAAACACAAGATCGCCGAATTTTAATTTTTCGGGAATAACAACATTTTCACCGAATTTAAATTGTTCTCTAGCCGTTCTGGGAATGAAAATTTGGATTGAATTTTTATATACATTTTGTGTAAAGGAAGAACAGTCAATTCCGTTTGCTGATGAACCGCCGTATTTATAAGGAGTTTCTAAGAAGTTAACAATTTCAAAAAGAATTTTTTCGCGGGATGTTAAAGATATGTCAAATTTTTTAAGCTTCGAATATTTCTTAACAAACTCGTCTCTATTTATTATATAGTCTTCAACGGGCGTTTCATCAAATTCAGCTTGAGGTAAATCGCCGTATAAAGTTGTGTCTGAATTTTCAATATGAGGAATTGCGGCTTTTTCTTCATCATTGTTTTCATTTTTTTTATTATCGTTTTCAGAAGTAAATCTAACTGACTTTGAAGAATTTATTTTTTCTGTTTTTTCAGGTTTGTTATATCTTTCATTATAAGTAGAGGAGGAACAGCCGTTCAATAATAAAAGAACGAATATTCCTCCGGCTAATATTTTGCGGGATTTACAAATCACTTTGTAAGATTAACCTAAATATGCGCGTAAGTTTTTACTTCTTGATGCGTGACGTAATCTTCTTATCGCTTTTTCTTTTATCTGTCTTACTCTTTCGCGTGTTAGATTAAATTTCTCTCCGATTTCTTCAAGAGTTAAGGAATGTTCTTTATTCAATCCAAAATAAAGTTTAATAACTTCGGCTTCTCTTTCGGTTAAAGTTGACAGAGCTCTTTCAATTTCGTTCTTTAAAGATTCCGACATTAAAGTATAATCAGGCGCCGGCTGCTGATCGTTTTCAAGAACATCTAAAAGCCTGTTATCTTCGCCCTGAGCGAAGGGAGCGTCCATTGAAACATGGCGGCCCGATATTTTCAAAGTATCGGCAACTTCATTTATATCCATTTCAAGTTCAGTAGCAAGTTCGGAAGCACTTGGTTCTCTTTCAAATTCCTGTTCAAGATTACTGTACGCTTTACCGATTTTATTTAGTGCTCCTACCCTGTTTAAAGGCAAACGCACAATTCTTGATTGTTCGGCTAAAGCCTGTAAAATTGATTGACGAATCCACCATACGGCATAAGAAATAAATTTGAATCCTCTTGTTTCATCAAATCTTTTTGCCGCTTTTATTAATCCCAGGTTTCCTTCGTTTATTAAATCGCCAAGAGACAAGCCCTGGTTCTGATACTGTTTTGCAACACTAACCACAAACCTCAGGTTTGCTTTCACTAATTGTTCAAGCGCACCCTGATTTCCTTTTTTTATTTGAATCGCCAGTTCAATCTCCATATCCGGAGTTAAGAGATCTACTTTACCAATTTCTTGAAGATACTTGTCGAGAGATTGACTTTCACGATTAGTGTATTGTTTTGTTATCTTCAATGCAAACTCCTATTAATTAATTTCTGAATTAATTGAATCAACTATACCCACAATTGACGCATCAACCGGCGCCATATCAACATCAAGCGGAATTACCGCTTCGCTTGCGGTTATATAAAATATAACCTCCCCGGGACCTGCTCCAATGGTATCAAGAGCAACTATTGGATCACCAAGGTTTTCCATATTTGAATTAATTGGCTGAACAAATTGCATTTTATAACCTGTAACAGTTTCATACTTTCTGGTAGCCCAAATTGTTCCTATAACTTTTCCAAGCTCCATCTAATCCTCAACCATTTCAGCCAGTTTTTCTTTTACGGATATGTCGAGTTTATCGACAATTGCCATTATTACCGCGTCGACAGGTTTGTTTTTAGTTATGGCTGTCTGTCTTGCAGAACTGCCTTGTGCGCATAGCACTACTTCACCAACACCCGCTCCAACGGAATCAACGGCAACAACAAAATTTTCTTTTGGCGTGTAGTCCAGATTTAATTGACGGACAATTAAAAATTTAGATCCGACCAAATTTTCATCTTTTCTGGTTGACCACACATTTCCAATTACTTTTCCGAGAATCAAAATTAACCTCGTAATTCGTTTGGATGTATAATATTTAATCCGGTTGATTTATAGTTATCCGGATCTTTAGTTAAAATAGGTAATTTATTAATTTTTGCCGTGGCGCAAATTATTGCGTCTCTTACACTTGAGACATTTCCGGCAAATTCATTAACAGCAAGACTGTATCTCGAATTAATTCCGAGAATTTTAAGAGCTGTAATTACTTTATTTATATATTTTATTTCAACTTCATTTTTAGCTGTAAAAAACAATTCGCTTGCGTTTATAGCGGTAGTAAAACAAATTCCGTTTTCCATCGCAATTTCCAAATCAGATTTTAACGATCCCTTGTATGTTAAATGATCTAAAATTAAATCCGTTTCAACCAGGTACTCTTTCATACCCCTCTATATTAAATACTAAAAAAAACAAATTTTGGATAATATTTACCGAGAAATTTTCCCCTTACTTTCAAAAAAATCATAAACTATATTATCGGGTAAAGACTGAACTTTTTTAATATTTTCGAATAATGTTTCATTATGCCCCAAATTAGCAGCGGCTTTTTTGGAAGAACCGTATAGTTTTACAATAACGGTTTTAAATCCAGAATCAATTAAACTATTTATTTTTTCTGCTGAAATTTCAAAATTTTCGTTTTGCCGTAACTTAATCTCAAAAGAACCTAATTCGCTTAAATCATCCTTAATCATTTAGAAAACTTGTTCCTTTCAAACCATTATTTATTTTAAAAAAATGCGCGGCCGTTTGAGCAACATCAGAAAACGTATCGCGTACTCCCAAATTCACACCTTTTCTATTTTTTGAATAATACAGCAATGGCACGTATTCTCTTGTATGATCTGTACTCTTAACTGTCGGGTCGTTTCCGTGATCGGCGGTTAATATCAGTACATCTGATTCATGCAATGTTTCCAAAATAACAGGAAGTTCATAATCAAATTCCGAAAGACAATTTGCAAATCCTTTAGGATCAAGCCGATGACCGAAATAAACGTCAAAATCAACAAGATTCGCGAAAATAAAACTTCCATTTTCATTCGAGGAATATTCAACAATTTTTTTTATTCCTTCAAAATTAGATTTAGTTTTTTCTTCTATTTGAATTCCCCTATAATTAAAAAGATCGTTTACCTTTCCGATAGCAATTGTACGGATTCCTTCATTTGAAAGAATATCCAATATTGTATCACCGGACGGGTCAATTGAAAAATCACTTCTATTTGTTGTTCTTTTATAATTACCCGAATTACCGATAAAAGGACGCGCGATTACTCTTCCAACTGCGTCTTTGCCGGTTAATACTTCGTTTCTGGCAATTCTGCATATTTCATACTGTTTTTGTATATCAATTACATCTTCATGCGCCGCAATTTGAAAAACAGAATCAGCCGAAGTATAAACAATCGGATATCCTGTTTTTACATGTTCATCCCCAAGTTCTTCTATAATTGACGTACCGGAAGCCGTTTTATTTCCAAGAATTCCTTTTACTCCGGTTTTATTAATAAAAGCGTCTATTATCTCATTACTAAATCCATCGGGGTATGTCGGAAAATCAAAATCTACTTTTAATCCCCCCAGCTCCCAATGCCCGGAAGTTGAATCTTTACCAGTAGAAAGTTCATTCATTTTACCGAATGAAGCTAAAGGATTTTCCTGCTTTTTAATTCCTTTTATTTCAGAAATATTTCCTAATCCAAGTTTTTCCAGATTTGGCAATTTTAGTCCGCCTACATTAATTGCCAAATTTGCCAATGTATTGCTTCCGGTATCGTTATATTTATTCGCATCCGGCAATTCACCAATTCCGACACCGTCAAGAACTATTATAATAAAATTATTCAATGAACCATCCGTTATATACTTTTAACAGTATTGCCCCCTTTTTCAAGAGCCTTATTTAATGCGAGTTCTGCATTATGAAGCACTTCATTCGCGTCTGTTTTATTAGCGGTTGAAGCCACTCCAATTGATACGGTAAAAGTTGTTTGTTTGGTTACAACGGCAATTGGTTTTCGTGCTATTTTAATTCTTAATTTTTCAGCCCACAGGAAAATATCTTTAGTTGTTGAATTAAAGAAATAAACAGAAAAAGTTTTTTCGTTTAGTCTACCCAATAGTGTAAGCGGCGACATTTCTTCCTTGATCAGCTGCGTAATTGTTTTTAATACTTTAGGGAAGGGATCGCCTTCAAATAATGTTTTCTGTTCGATGAAATTATCAATCTGAATTAATGCAACGGCTCCGGGAACAGAAAGCTCGCTTCCTTTAACTAAATCGCTTGTCAACCGTTCAACAAATGATTCATGATTCAGCGTTTTAGTTTCAATATCCACCGAAAGCAGACTCTTTAACAGACTTTGGTTAGAATAGGAATAAACTATAAAAGCGAATATTTTTGTGGCGCTTTTTAAGAACTGAACATCGGAATTATTATATAAACTTTTCTTCAGACTTTCGAAACAAAGAACCCCGTAATTTTGATCATCATAAACAAGCGGAATAGCTAAAAAGGATCCGTCAAAACTTACATCTTCGGCTTTAGCAAATCTAACATAATCGGAAGAGGAAGTATCATCAATTTTAACAGGCATGCCGCTGATAATCGATTTACCGACAAGAGTTCCGGTAAGTTCTATTTCTAAATTTTCGCCAACATATTTTAGCGATGTATTGTTTACAATTTTTGAGGTTTTAAATTTATGCTCAGTCGGATTATAAAAAACAAATGTAAATGCGTCCCATTGCACAAGACTTTTAACAGCATTTTCAATTGCGCCGTGAAGTTCGCTTTCTTTAACGAATTTTTTATCGGCCGACAGAACGCCGAGCAATGCTTTTAGTCTTTGTTCCGAAAGTGTTTCGGCAAATTTTTCATCGAACAAAGAGATAATAATTGAAATTACTCTTACAAATCTTCCAAGCGAATAAACAGTTTCAATACCGAACGCATCACCGACTTTAGAATCCAATGCAAGAACACCTGCAAGAGTATTGCCGTAAAATAAGGGAACGCCAACAAAACTTCTAATTCCCTGCGGTGTTGAATAATACCTGATTACATCATGTTCGGCAGCAGAAGTAATATCTGTAAGTATTTCAGGTTCTTCGGTTTTAACAATTTTGCTCAATACATCATTTTCTATATCAAATTTCTGCTTAGTAATATCTGAACTGCCAGATAGAAATTTTTCAAGCGTTAATCTGTTTTTCTTTTTATTGAACCAGAAGAAAACAACGGTATGAGCCATAAAAACTTCTTTGATTACGGCAATTATTTTTTCGAGAACAAATCCGAATTCTTCATCTTGACTTACATCTTCGGGAAGTTTTTCTTTTGCAATTTTTACAAAATTTTCTTTTAAGTCCGCGGGCTTAAATATTCCGCCTCTATTTAGTCTTGGTCCGGTAGGTATATAATTATCCCCCGTTATAACTTCAATATCTTTATTACCTGAAATAATTTTAAATTCTTCTCCGGCATCGGTATCAAATTTTGGTCTTGCTGAACGAGGAGTTTGGTCGTCGAATTCGGTTAACGGTTCTTGTACCGGTGGAATATCAGGTTGAAATTCAAAATCTGTACGCACTGAATCGCGTAAAAAAATAATAAAGGCGACATAAATAATAAGCAAAGCCGCGGCAATTAAGTTAAGAATAAAATCATCCGTAAAAAATTGCACAGCGCTTAAAACCGGTACTAATAAAAATATAAATACCCTTTTTTTAAATTTGCCGCTTAAGCTCATTTTATTGCTTTATTTTATAATTTAGGATAAACCAAGCTGACTGTATTAGTTTAATTAAAAGAACTTATAATAATAAAAAAAGTTTAGCAAAAATACATTATGTGAATAACGCAGAAAGTCTTTTAATTATTTCTTTTTTACCGGTTCCTTTTACGGAAGAATACTCAAGCAGATTATGCCCGAAAATTAATTCAGGGAAATATGATTTAATTTCTTTTTTAGATTTTGCAAGTTCCGCTTGTTTTAACTTATCAATTTTGCTAAGAATAATCGTATAAGGAATTTCAATTTCACGAAGAAAACCGTTCAGTAATTCGTCAAGATTTGTGGGATGATGTCTGCTGTCGACAAAATGAAAAGTCAAAGCAATATTTCTTTCGGATCTCAAATAGTTTTCGACAAGCTTTTGCCACTTTTCTCTTTCGGTTTTTGATACTTTGGCGTATCCGAATCCGGGCAAATCAACTATATAAAATTTATTTTCCACAAGGTAATAATTCAAAGACCTAGTTTTGCCGGGCGAAGAGCTGGTTTTAGCCAAACCTTTTTTATTAAACAAAGAATTTATGAAAGAGGACTTCCCTACATTTGATCTGCCGCATAGAACAACTTCGGGCAAATTATCTTTAGGAAGATCGCTAAGCATAAAAACAGATTTTACAAAACGTACATCTTTCATCTGTTAACAACTGTTTTTTTTAGACTGAATGAAACCCGCCAAATATAATTAATTTTTTGCACTTAAAAATTTTCACGGCTCGTTTCATAATAATAAAAAAGAGCACCCGTAAAATTCCGGCTGCTCTTTTTCAAATTTTTTAAGAAGATATTTATTTATTTTCTTTTTCTGCTGAGTCTTCTTTTTTTTCTTCTATATTTTCATCTGTTTTTACTTCAGCAGTTTCTTCAATAACATTTGCATCCTGAACATCTTCTTCTTTTACTTTAGCGGCAGCTTTTGGTTTTGCTTCAGCTTTTTGTTTTGGTTCAGCTTTAGCTTTCGCTTTTGGAGCAGACTCTTTCTTTTTAGAGGCAACGTCATTAAAATCAACTAATTCTAATATTGCCATTTGAGCCGCATCGCCGAATCTTTGACCTAATTTAACTACTCTTAAATAACCGCCCGGTCTGTCCCCAATTTTCGGAACAATAACATTAAACAATTCCTGAACAACTTTGCGTTCATTAATCTGGCTAGCAATTAGTCTTCTAGCGTGAACGGAATCATTTTTTGCTTTAGTAATAAGCGGTTCAATAAAAGTTTTAGCAGTTTTAGCTTTTGCCAAAGTTGTTTTAATTTTTTTATGCTTGAACAAAGAAGTTGCAAGAGCTTCTAAAGTTGCCTTGCGGTGACTTGATGTTCTACCTAATTTTCTACCTTTAACTCCGTGTCTCATTATTCTACCTTTTACAGAATTTAGTTATTCTCTGTTTTTTCGTTTACGTATTTATCGACATCCATACCAAACTCAAGACCATAATTTTCTACAATCTCAATAAGTTCAGCTAATGATTTTCTGCCGAAGTTTCTGAATTTAAGCATTTCTGATTCGTCTTTACCTACTAGATCGCCAAGGGTTTTAATATTGGCAGCTTTTAAGCAGTTATGAGAACGAACACTTAATTCCAAATCATCAACACTTGTTATTAATATTTTACGGATTCTTTCAAACTCAGCGTCTTTTTCGCTTTCAACTTTATCAACTTCAGGTTCAGCGTCAAAGTTAATAAACAGATTTATATGATCTTTTAGGATTTTGCCTGAATCAGACAAAGCTTCTTCAGGAGTAATTGAGCCGTCTGTTTTAATTTCTAAGGTCAATTTTTCATAATCATTTTTTTCACCGATACGAACGTTTTCAACGTCGTAACGTACGCTTCTAATAGGCGTATAAATTGAATCGATAGGAATAAGGCCGATTGTTTGATCGGCTAAATTTTGTTCGTTTGAAGGAACATATCCTTTACCGAATCCATATCTTAATTCCATAACTAATTTAGCAGATTCGTTTAACGTAGCTAAATATTGATCGGGATTTAAAATTTCGATATCCGGACAAGCATCTTGAAGATCCTTAGCTTTAAGTTCGTACGGACCTGAAAGATTCAATTCTAATTTCGTAGCTTTTTTATTCAGAATTTTTATTCTCACTTTTTTCAAGTTAAGAATAAAATCCGTAACATCTTCTTTAACGCCCGGAATATTGGTAAACTCATGTAATACACCTTCAACTCTGATAGCATTAATTGCCGCGCCTGTTAAAGATGATAGTAAAACTCTTCTAAAAGAATTTCCGAGAGTAACTCCGAAACCTCTTTCTAAGGGCTGAACTGTAAATTTACCATAAGATTCAGTTGCTGATGTTTCTTCTAAAACAACTTTATCAGGCATCTTTATGAACGGATAGCTCATTTAGATTCCTCTATTTTATTCATTAAAAAATTACTTGGAGTACAACTCGACAATCAATTGTTCGTTTGCGTTAACCGGTATTTCATCTCTTTCTGGGATCTGCATAAACGTACCGGATAGGCTGGCTTTATCAATTTGAATCCAGCTGTAAACATTATCTTTTGTTCTTCTTAAAGAATTGTGTATTGTGTCAAGTTTTTTGCTCTTATCTTTAATAGATATTACATCGCCTGGAGATAAGATATAAGCAGGAATATTAACGATATTACCGTTAACAAGAACGTGTCTGTGCAATACTAATTGTCTTGCAGATTTTCTAGAAGAAGAAAATCCAAGTCTATATACAACGTTATCTAATCTGCTTTCAAGCATCTTAAGCAGGTTTTCGCCTGTAACACCTTTTTGTCTATTGGCTTTTTCGAAGTAAGAATGGAATTGAGTTTCCAATAAACCATAAATTCTTTTTACTTTTTGTTTTTCTCTTAACTGAACACCGAATTCAGAAAATTTAGCTCTTCTTCCTAAACCATGCTGGCCCGGGGCGTAATTTTTGGTTTCAATCGGGCATTTTTCCGAATGACACTTTGAGCCTTTCAAAAATAATTTCTGTTTTTCTCTTCTGCATAATTTGCAGCTTGGGCCTGTATATCTTGCCATTAAAATTCTCTCCTAGTTAAACTCTTCTACGTTTCGGTGGTCTGCAACCGTTATGTGGAATTGGTGTAATATCTTTAATTGACATAATTCCTAAACCTGCTGTATTTAAAGCTCTAATAGCGGCTTCTCTTCCGGAACCAGGTCCTTTTACTAAAACATCAATTTTTCTTAAACCAAGATCATAAGCTTCTTTAGCAGCCGCTTCGGCAGTAACTTGCGCAGCAAAGGGAGTATTTTTTCTTGAACCTTTGAAGCCGTTTTTACCAGCTGATGACCATGAGATTGTGTTACCGTAAATATCAGTTAAAGTAACAATCACATTATTAAATGATGCTTTAACATGAGCAACACCTACAGCATCAACGTGAACTTTCTTTTTAGTTTTTCTAACTACTTTTGCCAAAACCAAACTCCTTAGTTTATAACCTTATTATTTCTTAGTTGGTGTTTTCTTTTTACCGGCAACTGTTTTACGTTTACCTTTACGAGTTCTAGAATTTGTTCTAGTTCTTTGTCCTCTTGCCGGCAAACTTCTACGATGTCTTAAACCCCGGTAGCAACCAATATCCATTAATCTTTTAATGTTCTGTTGAACTTCACTTCTTAGTGCTCCTTCAACTTTGTAATCAGAAGTCATAATAGCGCGAATTTGCGCTACTTCTTGTTCTGTTAGATCAGAAATTCTTTTTTCGGGATCTACATTAGCTTTTTTTAGGATTTCTTTTGCAACAGAATCGCCAATACCATAAATGTAGGTTAACCCAATATAAGTTTTCTTCTGTTTCGGTAAATCTATACCTGCGATACGAGCCAAATTAATAACCTCCTAAATTTTAACCTTGACGTTGTTTGTGTTTAGCGTTTTTACAAATGACTCTAACAACGCCTTTTCTTTTAATTATTTTGCAATGTTCGCAAATCTTTTTTACAGAAGCTCGAACTTTCATTTCTTCCTCAACTATTTATATCTATATGTGATACGACCTTTATTTAAGTCGTAAGGTGACAATTCAATTGAAACTTTATCACCAACTAAAATTTTAATAAAATGCATTCTCATTTTTCCGGAAATATGCGCTAGAATTTCATGTCCATTATCAAGCTTAACTTTAAAATTTGCGTTTGGTAATGTTTCTGTTACAACTCCGTCTACTTTAATTGGTCCTTGTTTAGCCATATTTTATCTAACTGTTAGTATTTCCGGTTTTCCGTCAATTATTGCAATTGTGTGTTCAAAATGTGCAGATGTTTTTTTATCGGATGTAAAAACTGTCCATCCGTCATCAGCAACACTTACACTGTAATTTCCTTGGTTAACCATCGGTTCAATAGCAATAGTCATACCGTTTTTTATTAACGCGCCCGATCCTTTTCTACCGAAATTAGGTATTTGCGGATCTTCGTGTAAATATTTTCCGACACCGTGCCCGCAAAGTTCCCTAACAATCGAAAATCCCCTGGCTTCAATAAACTCTTGCACCGCGAAAGAAATATCTCCGATTCTGTTTCCTGCAACGGCTTGATCTATTCCGATATAAAGGGACTTTTCAGTTGCATCCATTAACATTTGCTTTTCTTTGGAAATTTCTCCAACCGCAACTGTAAGGGCAGCATCTCCGTAATAATTATTTTTAAGAACGCCTACATCTATAGAAATTATTTCGCCTTCTTTTAATGCTCTGTTCCCAGGTATTCCATGAACAACTTCTTCATCAACAGACGTACACAATGAACCTGGAAAAGGAATTGTTCCGGGTTGAGAATAACCTTTGAAAGCCGGAACAGCATTATTACTTCTTATGTAATCTTCAGCAATTTTATCTAACTCTAACGTCGTTGTACCGGGTTTTATATAAGTCTTAACAAGCTGCAGTGTTTCGGCAACCAATTTACAACTTTCACGAATCCCATCAATTTCTTTTTTTGATTTAATTAAAATCACATTAAAACCGTATTAGGCTCTTCTGCCCTTCATTTTGCCGGATTTCATAAACCCGTCATAATGCCTCATTAATAAATGAGATTCAATTTGCTGAAGAGTATCCAAAGCTACACCAACCATAATCAATAAACTTGTTCCGCCGAAAAACTGAGCGAAATTTCCGGTCACTCCAAAACGTGTAACAAAAGCCGGGAGTATAGCTACAATTGCAAGAAAAAATGAACCGGGAAGTGTAATCTTTGTAAGTATATTGTCTATAAATTCCGAAGTTTGTTTTCCGGGACGAATACCTGGAATAAAACCTCCCTGCTTTTTCATATTTTCAGCTACATCCTGCGGATTAAACGCTATAGCCGTATAAAAATATGTAAAGAAAACTATCATGACTCCGTATATTGCCGAATAAGTAAAAGATGTATAATCAAAATATCCTGACAATGATTGCAGAAATTCGTTGTCCGGGAAAAAAGATAACACCGTATTTGGAATAAACATGATAGATTGCGCAAATATAATAGGCATAACGCCGGCTGTATTTACTCTTAAAGGAATATACTGAGTAACACCTCCGTAAACTTTTCTGCCGACAACTCTTTTTGCGTATTGAACCGGAATTCGTCTTGTACCTTGTGTTACCAAAACAATACCGGCTATAACCAATACCATAAAAGCTAAAATTACGATTTCAATTACAATGTTTCTTTGTCCTGCATTTATAAGTCTAAATTCATCAAGCATGGCAAAAGGTAAATTATTGATAATATTTATAAAGATTATAAGTGAAATACCGTTACCAATACCTTTTTCAGTAATCTGCTCACCCATCCACATCATCATCATAGTTCCGGCCACTAAAATAATTACCGCAGATATTGTAAATCCAAATCCTTGAATTTCAACAGGAACAATTGGTTGTCCGTTAAAATTGATATTTAACAATATCCCTGTAACAACGCCGAATGCCTGAAACATAGAAATAAGCACTGTACCGTAGCGCGTTAATTGAGTAATCTTTTTTCTTCCTTCTTCCCCTTCTCTTTGAAGTTTTTGGAAGTAAGGAATAACTGCGCCTCCCAGCTGAATAATAATGGAAGCACTGATATAAGGCATAATACCCAAAGCAAATATAGCGGCATTGCTGAAAGCCCCGCCGGCAAATAAATCGTAAAGACCAAAAAGGTTATCCGATGTTTTATTAGCCATTGCCTGGGATAATAAAGACGCATCAATACCCGGCAGAGTAATATGCGAGCCGACGCGTACAATCACAAGTAGAGCCAAAGTATATAAAATCCTTTGTCTTAACTCATGAATTTTGAAAATATTTCTGAAGGTATCTTGTATTTTGCTCATTAATTTTTAATCTCTTTAATAGTTCCACCAGCAGCTTCAATTTTTTCTTTTGCGATATTGCTGAAGGCGTGCGCTTCAATTTCCAATTTAACTGAAATTTGACCATCGCCTAATATTTTATAAGGAGCAACCGCTTTTGAGATAACTCCGTTTTTATATAGAATCACAGGGTTAATAATGCCGTCGGTAACTTTTTTATCGTCTACCAATTTTTGCAATTTGGCAACATTAATAGCCTGGTATTTAATTTTGAAAATATTAGTGAATCCGCGTTTTGGAACTCTTCTTTGCAAAGGCATTTGACCGCCTTCAAACCAAGCTCTGTATTTAGCACCAGATCTAGATTTTTGACCGTTCATACCGCGAGTTGAAGTACCGCCTCTAGTTGAGCCTTGACCTCTACCTACACGTTTGATTTTTTTTCTTGAACCTTTTACATACTTTAAATTACTTAGAATATCCATTTAATCCTCTTATCCCTCTGTTTCTTCAAATTTAACTAAATGGGCAACTTTTCTAATCATACCTCTAATTTGAGGTGTATCGTTATGAACAACTTCATAATTCGGTCTTCCAAGTCCCAATGCTTCTATTGTCCTTTTCTGATCCTTTGGTCTATCAATAATGCTTCTAGTTTGTGTTATTTTTAATTTCTTAGCCATTGTATCCTCGTTTACGAATTAAATAATTCTGCAACCTTCATTCCGCGTTTGTTAGCCATTGAAACGGCATCAATTAAATTAAGCAGACCGTTTAATGTTGCTTTAACCTGGTTATGAGGGTTACTTGAGCCAAGAGATTTAGTTAAAACATCTTGAACGCCGGCAGATTCTAAAACCGCGCGAACACCGCCGCCGGCAATTAGACCAGTACCAGGGGAAGCAGGTTTTAACAATACTTTTCCAGCACCGTATTTTCCAAGTATTTCGTGAGGAATCGTACCTTTAATAATCGATACATAATATACGTTTTTCTTAGCATCATCAATTCCTTTCGAAATTGCATCGGTAACTTCGTTAGCTTTACCTAAACCAACACCAACGTGTCCTTCACCGTCGCCAACAACAACAATTGCGTTAAAGCTGAATCTTCTACCACCTTTAACAACCTTTGCAACACGGTTGATATGTACGATCTTTTCTTTCAGATTTTCAAGACCCGATACTTTCTTGTGCTTCAAGTTAACTTCTCCTTACTTTCAGTAAATCTCAATTTTTAATTTATACTTTGTTGGCCGAGGAGGATTCGAACCCCCACTGACGAGACCAAAACCCGTAGTCCTACCATTAGACGATCGGCCAATTACTAAAACTTAAGCCCGCCTTCTCTAGCACCGTCAGCCAATGCTTTAACTCTGCCGTGATATCTGTATGTTCCTCTATCAAAAACTACAGTTGCAATTCCGGCTTCAATTGCTTTTTTAGCAACGTAAGTACCAACAATTTTACTTTTCTCTATTTTGCTTTTCGCATTCTTAATTTGATCAGAAATTTCTTTTGATAATGAAGAACCGGCAACCAATGTTTTCTTATTTACGTCGTCAATAAGCTGAACATATATTTGAGTTAAGCTTCTGTTAACCGACATTCTTGGTTTTTCAGCAATACCGAATAAATTCTTCTTTATTCTAAGTCTTCTTCTTTTGTTCGTTAATTTCACTTTTTTTGGTGTCATTTTATCTTCAATCTCCTATTAAGATCCGGCCGTTTTGCCAGCTTTCTTAACAATAACTTCATCTGAGTATTTAATACCTTTGCCTTTATAAGGTTCAGGTTTTCTGAATGATCTAATTTTTGCAGCAACCAATCCAACTAATTCCTTGTCCAATCCCGATACTTTAATTTGAGTCGGAGTAGTAGTTTCAATTGTAATTTCTTCAGAAGGCATAAAATAAATTGGATGTGAATAACCAATTGTTAAAAACAATCCTTTGCCTTTCATTTCTGCTTTATAACCGACACCAACTATATCCAATGTTTTCGTAAATCCTTCCGTAACACCGGTTACCATATTTTGAATTAAAGCTCTAGTTAAACCATGAAGAGCTCTATTTTCTTTTTGGTCATTAGGACGGGTAGCAATTAGTTCTCCGTCTTTAACTTCAACTTTAATATTCGGATGAACCTTGGTTTCCAATTCACCTAATTTACCTTTAACTTTTACGGTTTGATCCGTTATAGTTACGGTTACGTTGCTAATATCTACAGGTTTTTTTCCTACTCTTGACACTTCAAAACCTCATTATAAAAGATTACCAAATATGGCAGATTACTTCGCCGCCAACTTCTTCTTTTTTAGCTTGTTTGTCCGAGAATACTCCTTTCGAAGTAGAGATTATAGACATTCCAAGCCCGTTCAAAACTCTAGGTATATTGTCTTTATCAACATATTTTCTTAAACCAGGAGTACTGATTTTTTCGAGTCCGCTGATTGAAGATGCACCATTTACATACTTCAGATGAACTCTTAAAACATTTTGTTTATTATCTTCAACAACATTCAAATCGCGAATGAAATTGTTTTCTTTCAATATTTCAGCCAGACGTACTTTCATGTTTGAAGACGGCATATCAACAAATTTCTTTTTTGCATTTACCGCATTTCTAATTCGCGTCAGAAAATCTGAAATCGGATCCGTTACCGGCATAAATTTATTCTCCTCTTCTTACCAACTGGATTTTTTTACTCCGGGTATTTCCCCGCGTAAGGCCATTTCTCTAAACACCAAACGTGATACACCGAATTTTCTATAATATGCTCTTGGTCTTCCGGTAATCATGCATCTGTTTCTTAATCTTACCGGAGAAGCGTTTTTAGGCAATTTCTGAAGCCCTTCATAATCACCGGCTTCTTTCATTTGCTTTCTTTGAGCCGCGTATTTGTCAACAACGGCTTGTTTTTTTGCTTCGCGAGCAGGCAAACATTTTCTGGCCATAAATTTCCTTTTTAACCTTAATTTAATTCTTTCTTTCTAAATGGAACCCCAAAAGCAGCTAATAATTCAAAAGCTTCCTGATCTGTTTTTGCGGTTGTAACAAAAGTTATATCCATACCTTTAACTTTTGTAACTTTATCGACATTAATTTCAGGGAATATGATATGTTCTTTAATACCTAAGGTATAGTTCCCGCGACCGTCGAATGATTTATCTGAAATTCCTCTAAAGTCCCTTACGCGAGGCAGAGCAATACTTACAAGTCTGTCTAAAAACTCATACATATTATCACGGCGTAAAGTTACTTTAGCGCCAATCTTCATTCCTTCACGAAGTTTGAAATTTGAGATTGAAGTCTTAGCTAGTCTAACAGATGGTTTTTGACCGGCTATAGTTTCCAATTCTTTAAAAGCTTCGTCCAAAAGTTTTGAATCAAGAGCAGCTTCGCCGACACCCATATTAATTACAATTTTTTCAAGATGAGGCACCTGCATTACATTAGAATAAGAGAATTTTTCCATTAATTTCGGAGAAATTTCTTTATTAAATTTTTCAATTAATCGCGCAGGAATTTTTGCAACTGCCGCTTTAACTTTTTTAACTTCTGTCTCAGTATTTTCTTGTTTCTTCTTTGCCATTGTTTATCATCATCCTTAAAGTTATGACAACATTTCGCCGCTTAGTTTACTTACTCTTGCGGTTCTTTTTTTACCGGTCTTGTCGTCAATAATGATTTTTTTACCGATTCTAGTAGGCTCGCTTGATTTTGGGTCGAGCACCATTACGTTAGAAGCATTAACCGAAGCTTCTTTTTCAATTATTCCGCCTTGCGGATTTGCCTGGTTGGGTTTAGTATGTCTTTTTTGAATATTGACACCTTCAACGATCACCCTGTTTTCTTTGGGAAAAACTTTAAGAACTTTGCCTTTTTTCCCTTTATTGTTACCGGCAATTACCATTACATTATCGTCTTTACGAATCTTCATTTAATAACCCTGCTTTTATAAAACTTCTGGTGCTAATGAAATAATTTTCATGAATTTCTTTTCTCTAAGTTCTCTTGCAACCGGACCAAAAATACGTGTACCTTTTGGTTCGTTGTTGGCATCGAGAAGTACAGCAGCGTTTTCATCAAATCTGATATAAGAGCCGTCGTTTCTTCTTAATTCTTTTTTAGTTCTAACAACAACCGCTTTAGAAACTTCGCCTTTTTTAACACCGCCTCCAGGGATTGCAGTTTTCACCGAAACTACTATAATATCACCGACACCTGCATAACGTCTTCTGCTTCCGCCCAGCACCTTGATGCATCTAATTTTTTTTGCGCCGGAATTATCCGCAACCACTAAATTTGATTCTTGCTGTATCATTTATAAAACTCCTATAGATGCTTCTATTACTTAGCTTTTTCGACGACTTCTACAAAACGCCATTTTTTATTTTTACTTAGCGGCCTTGTTTCCATAACTTTAACAACATCACCAATTCCGCATTCGTTATTTTCATCATGAGCCATGAGTTTGGTAGTTTTCTTAAAATATTTTTTATAAATAGGATGAGCAACTTTTCTTTCGATAGCAATTATAATGCTTTTGTCCATCTTATTTTTAACAACTAAACCAACTCTAGTTTTTCTTAATCCGCGTGTTTCCATATTAACGCCGCTAACTCCTTATTTAAGTTCCTTTGCTTTTTTCTGTGCTTCAATTTCTTTTTGCATAAGCACAGTTTTCATACGTGCAATGTCTTTGCGCACTAATTTTAATTTCGAAGTATTAGTTAAGTTTTTTAACTCGTGCTGAAATTTAAGATCAACCAAGTCAATTTCTTCTTGTATAATTCTTTTTTCAATTTCTTCAGTGCTCATTTCACGGATTTCATTCATTCTCATAATACAAACCTTTGTTAATTTTCGTAATCGGGTCTAGATACTACCTTGGTTTTAATCGGCAACTTATGCGATGCCAACGATAAAGCTTCTTGTGCAATTTCTTTAGAAACGCCTGAAACTTCGAACATTATTCTTCCGGGTTTAATTACTGCAACCCAAAATTCAGGAGCACCTTTACCTTTACCCATTCTTGTTTCAAGAGGTTTTTTAGAAACAGGTTTGTCGGGGAATATTCTTATCCAAACCTTTCCGTCCCTTTTCATGGTACGAGTTATGGCAATACGGCAAGCTTCAATTTGACGGCTTGTAATCCATCCGTTGCCCATGGCTTTTAAACCGAAATCACCAAATGCTACACGATGACCTCTTTGGGCTTTACCTTTTCTTCTTCCTCTTTGTGATTTTCTGTATTTTACTCTTTTTGGCATTAACATGAGAAAAACTCCTAAAAAGTCCTATTCGGACATTCTATTTCCTAAAATTTCACCTCGGCAAATCCACACTTTAATTCCGATTGAACCGTAAATTGTTTCAGCTCTTCCGTTTGCATAATCTATATCAGCTCTGATAGTATGCAATGGAATTCTGCCTTCTTTGTATTGTTCAGTTCTGGCCATTTCTGCACCGCCTAATCTTCCTGAACACATAATTCTTATTCCTTCAGCACCCATCCTCATTGCGGAAGTAATAGAAGATTTCATAGCTCTTCTGAAAGAGATTCTACCTTGAAGCTGGTTTGCGATATTTTCGGCAACCAAATAAGCATCAAGTTCAGGTCTTTTTATTTCGGTAATCTGAACTTTTACTTCTTTGTCAGCTACTTTCTTTAATTCCTCTTCCAATTGAGCGATTTCTTTTCCGCTTTTACCAATTACAACACCAGGTCTGGAGGTATAAATTGTTAGAATAACATTTTTAGATGTTCTATCAATAATTATTCTAGAAATACCGGCTTTTTTAAGTCTGTTGCGAACATACATTCTCAACTTTTTATCTTCAAGAAGTTTGCCGGCGTAACTTTTGTTTTCATACCAGTTCGATTCCCAACCGCGAATAACACCGACTCTAAAACCAACTGGATGTGTTTTCTGACCCAAAAAATCCTCCTAAAAATTAACTTTTTGTAGCAACTACAATTGTTAAATGATTTGATCTTTTTCTTACTCTAAAAGCCCTGCCCATTGGAGCCGGGGAAATTCTTTTTAACGCTGGACCTTGATTAACAAAAGCTTCTTTAACAATAAGATCCGCCGGCGTTAATTTAGTATCTTCATCTTTATTATAAAGATTAGAAATTGCCGATCTTAAAACTTTTTCTGCATCCTTTGAAGCATGTTTGGTATTGAAATGCAAAATTTCAATAGCTTGATCAACGGATTTACCTCTGATTAAATCAATCACCAATCTCATTTTTCTTGGCGATGTAGCGATATAACTATGTTTTGCGCGAGCTTCCATTTAACAATAACCTCTAATATCTTTACTTTACTTTGCTTTTGAAGCTTTTTCAGCTTTAGTTCCCGGATGACCTCTAAAAATTCTGGTAGGAGAAAATTCACCTAATTTGTGTCCAACCATGTTTTCAGATACGTAAACCGGTATCATTTTATTTCCGTTGTGTACAGCAATAGTATGACCAACAAAATCCGGAGTAATGGTGGATGATCTTGACCACGTTTTAATTATTTTCTTTTGTCCGGATGCATTCATCTTTTCTACTTTTGCTTCTAATTTGTAGTCTATATACGGACCTTTCTTAACTGATCTTGGCATAATTAAACCCTATCCCTGTTGTCTTCTTTTAACAATGTATTTATTTGATGCGTGTTTTTTCTTTCTAGTTTTCAAACCTTTGGCTTTTTGACCCCAAGGAGATACCGGATGGCCGCCGCCAGATGTTTTACCTTCGCCGCCGCCCATTGGGTGATCAACCGGGTTCATTGCAACACCTCTTACATTAGGTCTAATACCAAGCCATCTGCTTCTTCCGGCTTTACCAAGACTAATATTTTCATGATCAGAATTTCCAACAGTTCCGTAAGTCGCCATACATTCCAAACTAATCAATCTTACTTCGCCTGAAGGCATTTTAACTTGAGCATGTTTTCCTTCTTTAGCCATTAACTGAATTCCAGCACCAGCCGAGCGTCCAATTTGTCCGCCTTTACCAGGTTTTAATTCGATATTGTGAAGGAAACTTCCTAAAGGCATATCTTTTAATTTTAATGCATTGCCGACTTTAATCTCAATTTTTTCTCCGGACATAATCGAATCACCAACTTTTAATCCGTCGGGCGCAATAATATATCTTTTTTCACCATCTGCATAATTTAACAATGCAATTCTTGAAGATCTGTTAGGATCATATTCAATTGAGAAAACCTTAGCAGGAATACCGTGTTTATCTCTTTTAAAATCAATTATTCTGTATTTTCTCTTATGACCGCCGCCGCGATGGAAGGAAGTAATTCTTCCAAGGTTATTTCTACCGCCGGATTTTGTTAAACTTACGGTAAGAGATTTCTCAGGTGTAGTTTTTGTAATCTCATCAAAAGAAGAGATTGACATATATCTAGTACCTGGTGTATTTGGTTTTAATTTTCTAATTGCCATTTCATTAACTCCGGTTCAGAAAACTTCTAAACTTCTCCAAAAATATCTATTGTTTGATCGTCCTTTAAAGTCACTAACGCTTTTTTGAACTTTGGTGTTTTACCGGTAAATCTTCCTCTTCTTGTAAACTGAGTTTTTGTTTTACCTTTGTATCTAATTGTGTTTACAGAAACTACATTCACTGAAAACTTTTTTTCGATTGCTTTAGCAATTTCAATTTTATTAGCATTCACATCAACCACAAAACCATATTGTTTTATGTTTTCAGTGATACTGTTCATTTTTTCAGTTACAAGCGGTCTTACTAACAATTTTTGCATGTCTCTATCCGAGCTACTTTAGTTTAATATACTTTCTAATTTTTCTATTGCACCTTTTTGAATAAGAACAACCTGATTGTTCAATAAATCATAAGTGCTTGCTTTTTCGGCTTCAATAATATTTACTTTTTCCATATTTCTTCCGGATTTGTAAACATTTTCAAGCGTTCCGTTCGTAAGCAATAAAGTTTTTTTACCATTTAGTTTTAAGGCAGTAAGCATTTTTTTGAATTGCGCCGTTTTAGGCGATTCAAAATTAAAATCTTCTATAACAATAAGCTGTTCTGCTTTAGCCTTATATGATAAGGCAGACATTCTAGCAAGTTTATTAACTTTTTTGTTTAATTTTTGTCTGTAGTCACGCGGACGCGGGCCAAAAATAGTACCACCGCCAACCCATAATGGAGACCTGGATGTACCGGCTCTAGCTCCGCCGCGGCCTTTTTGTTTCCATGGCTTTTTACCGCCGCCGCTAACTTCTGCTCTTTCTTTAGATTTATGGGTACCTTGTCTCTGATTAGCATTATATGCTTTAACAGACAAATAAATTACATGATCATTTGGTTCTATTCCGAAAATGCTTTCAGAAAGCTCTACTTTACCAGTAGCTTTTGAACCGTCAATTTTTAATACATCTACCTTCATCATAAAACCAATTACTTATTAATTTCAACTATTGAATTTATTGCTCCCGGAATAGCGCCTTTAACCAAGATGATATTCTTTTCGGGAATTATTTTTACAACTTTAAGATTTGAAACAGTTACTTGTGAGTAGCCGTGTCTTCCTGCCATTCTTGTACCTTTAAAAACTCTTGATGGCCATGAACTTTGTCCTATTGATCCTGGTGCTCTTTCTCTGTTGTGCTGTCCGTGAGTCTGACCGCCAACACCGCTAAAACCATGTCGTTTAACAACACCTTGAAAACCTTTGCCTTTGCTTTTTGCACTGACTTTAACTTTGTCGCCTTCGGCAAACAATTCAACAGTTAAATCATCGCCAACTTTGTAGGCGGCAATATCAAAATTCTTAAATTCTTTCAGCATTGCTGCAGGAGCAACTTTAGCTTTTTCGAACAAACCTTTTAGAGGTTTAGTTAGGTGTTTTTCCTTTTTCTCTCCAAAACCGACCACCAAAGCTTCATAACCGTCTTTGTTTTTGTTTCTAATAGAAACAATTTTACAAGGACCCGCTTCAATTGCGGTAACCGGAATTACTGCTCCATCGGGAGAGTAAATGCTTGTCATACCTATTTTTTTTCCTATCAGTCCAGCCATTACTTAAATCCTTATAACTTAATCTCGATATCAACACCCGCAGGTATTTCTAATTTGCTTAGAGAATCGACGGTTTTGTTGTTTGAGTTATGAATATCGATTATTCTTTTATGAGCTCTGATTTCAAATTGCTCTCTTGATTTCTTATCAACATGCGGAGAGCGTAATACTGTATAAAGCGAGCGTCTTGTTGGAAGAGGAATTGGTCCTGAAACAACTGCCCCGGTGCTTTTAACAGTTTTAATAATCTTCTCAGTTGACTTATCAATAAGAATATGATCGTATGATTTTAATTTTATTCTAATCTTTTGACCAGCCAATTTTAATCTCTCCTATAAGTGAAAAATAGGGTTGGAGAAAACTTCATCCAACCCTTTTATATAATCAACTTTGTTATTATTCAATAATTTTTGTAACAAGGCCAGCGCCAACTGTTCTACCGCCTTCGCGGATAGCAAAACGCAAACCTTCATCCATAGCAATATCAGTAATCAATTCAACTTTAAGATTTACTTTATCGCCAGGCATTACCATTTCAGTTCCTTCTGGCAATTGAGCCACGCCGGTAACGTCTGTTGTTCTAAAATAGAACTGAGGACGATATCCGTTGAAGAAAGGAGTATGACGTCCGCCTTCATCTTTTGAAAGGATGTAAACTTCGCCTTCAAATTTTGTATGAGGAGTAATTGAACCAGGTTTAGCTAGTACCATTCCTCTTTGAATTTCTTTTTTATCTATACCTCTCATCAAGATACCGGCATTATCGCCAGCAACAGCTGAGTCTAATTCTTTTCTGAACATTTCCACGCCGGTAACAACAGTCTTTTTGTGCATACCTAAACCGATAAGCTCAACTTCTTCCTGAATTTTTACCGCACCTCTTTCAACTCTACCTGTAGCAACTGTACCGCGACCTGTAATAGAGAATACGTCTTCAACAGGCATAAGGAACGGTTTGTCAATATCTCTTGCAGGAAGAGGAATGTAGCTATCAACAGCATCCATAAGCTCAGTAATACAATTATATCTCGGATCATCAGCTGGAGCATCGGCAGTAGCTGCTTCTAATGCTTGAAGCGCAGAACCTTTAATAATCGGAATTTCGTCGCCAGGGAATTCATATTCAGTCAACAATTCTCTTAATTCCATTTCAACTAATTCAATTAATTCAGGATCATCAACCATGTCAACTTTGTTCATGAAAACAACCATTTTAGGAACGCCAACCTGACGTGCCAATAATATATGTTCTCTTGTTTGAGGCATCGGGCCGTCAGTTGCAGCAACGACCAAAATAGCGCCGTCCATTTGAGCCGCACCGGTAATCATGTTTTTAACATAATCGGCGTGACCAGGACAGTCAACGTGTGCATAGTGTCTGTTTGCAGTAGAATATTCTACGTGTGCTGTTGCAATAGTAATACCGCGCTCTCTTTCTTCAGGAGCATTATCAATACTGTCGAAAGTTCTAATTTCGGACAAACCTTTTTTTGCGAGAGCCATTGTGATAGCAGCGGTAAGAGTAGTTTTTCCGTGATCAACGTGTCCAATTGTTCCAACGTTAACGTGGGGCTTACTCCTATCAAATTTTTCTTTTGCCATCGAATTCTCCTTGTTGTTTTATTGCTTATTATTTTATATTAAACTGTTTCTAATGATTTTTTTGATTGAGTTTTTTCCGCAATTTCATCTGCAATGGCTCTAGGCACTTCGGCATAATGCGAAAACTGCATTGAGTAAATAGCGCGTCCTTGTGTCATTGAACGCATCTTAGTAGCATAACCGAACATTTCCGCCAAAGGAGCATTTGCTTTAATAACTTGCGCATCTCTTCTGGCATTAAAGCCTTCAATTTTTCCTCTTCTGGAGTTTAAGTCGCCCATTACATCACCCAAATATTCTTCCGGAGTAGTAACTTCGACAGCCATAACAGGTTCCAATAAAACAGGGTTAGCTTTTAATGCGCCGCTTCTGAAAGCCATAGAACCTGCAACTTTAAAAGAAATTTCATCAGAGTCAACATCATGATAAGAACCATCGTAAATTTTCGCTTTGATGTCAACAACAGGATAACCCGCAATAACACCGTTTCTCATCGACTCTTCAATACCTTTTGATACAGCAGGAATATATTCTTTAGGAACAACGCCGCCAACAATTGCATTTTCAAATTCAAATCCTTTTCCAGGTTCATTTGGCGACAACTCAATCCAAACATGTCCAAATTTACCGCGTCCGCCGCTTTGTTTAACGAATTTACCTTCGCTTTGGACTGTTTTTGTAATACTTTCTCTATAAGCAACCTGAGGTTTACCAATATTAGCTTCAACTTTAAACTCTCTTCTCATTCTATCAACAAGAATTTCTAGATGAAGTTCGCCCATACCGCTAATTAATGTCTGCCCGGTTTCATCATCAACTTTAACTTTAAATGTCGGATCTTCATCAGACAACTTAACCAACGCGTCCGATAACTTATCCTGATCATTTTTAGTTTTTGGTTCAATTGCAATTTGAATAACAGGTTCAGGAAATATCATTTTTTCGAGTACGACCAGATCATCTTCCGTACAAAGGGTATCGCCTGTTCTTGTATATTTTAATCCAACTATAGCTGCAATATCCCCAGCTCTAATTTCATCAAGATCTTCTCTTACATTAGCATGCATTTGAAGAATTCTTCCTACTCTTTCCTTTTTATCGGATACGGAATTATGAACATAAGAGCCAGATTTAAGAGTTCCGCTATAAACTCTGAAAAATGTTAATTTTCCCACATACGGATCAGTCATTATTTTAAATGCTAACCCGGTAAATTTATCATTCGGATCCGGTCTTCTAACAACATCGTCGTTCAAGTGGATATGGTGAGCATGAACTTCTCCTACATCAACAGGTGAAGGAAGCAGTTCAACAACACAATCCAATAATTTCTGTACACCTTTATTCTTAAACGATGAGCCGCAAAGAACAGGAATAATTTTTAATTCAATAGTAGCTTGTCTTAAAACTTTTCTAATTTCTGCAGGAGTAATTTCCTGACCTTCCAAATATTTCTCAAGCAAGGTATCGTCAACATCAGAAACAGCTTCAAGCATCATAGTTCTGTATTTGTTTGACACAGCCTTCAAATCGGAAGGAATATCTACATCTTCGAATGTAGCGCCTAAGGTTTCATCATGATACATTCTGGCTTTCATATCGATTAAATCAATAACGCCTGCGAAAATATCACCTTCGCCAATAGGCAAAGTAATAGGAACAGCATTCGCTCCGAGACGTTCTTTCATCATGTCAACAGCGTGATAAAAATCAGCTCCAACTCTGTCCATTTTGTTAACAAATGCAAGTCTTGGCACTTTATATTTATCAGCTTGACGCCAAACAGTTTCCGACTGAGGTTCAACACCACCAACGGCACAGAACAAAGCAATTGCTCCGTCAAGAACTCTTAAAGATCTTTCAACTTCCACTGTAAAATCAACGTGTCCCGGTGTATCAATAATATTAATCTGATGATCTTTCCATGCAGCGGTAGTAGCAGCACTAGTAATCGTGATTCCTCTTTCTTTTTCCTGTTCCATCCAATCCATTGTTGCGCCGCCGTCGTGAACTTCACCCATTCTGTGAAGTTTACCGGTATAGTACAAAATTCTCTCAGTAGTCGTAGTCTTGCCAGCATCTATATGGGCCATGATTCCGATGTTTCTAACTTGATTTATGTCAACTCTTTTAGCCATTGTATATATATTATCCTTTCGAACCCATTACCATTTAAAGTGAGCAAAAGCTTTATTAGCTTCGGCCATTCTGTGTGTATCATCTTTCTTTTTAACTGACGAACCTTCGCCATTAGAAGCGGCTAATAATTCAGCTGCTAATTTGGAGGCCATCGATTTGTCTTTTCTGTCTCTAGAGTAATTTTTAATCCATCTGAAAGCAAGAGCATTTCTTCTTGCGGGTCTAACTTCCATAGGCACTTGATAAGTAGCTCCGCCAACTCTACGGCTTCTAACTTCAACTAAAGGCTGAACATTGCTAACTGCTTTTTTGAATACTTCCATAGCAGGTTTTTTAGTTTTCTGTTCAATTAATTCAAACGCAGCATAAACCATTTCACGTGCGGTTGATTTTTTACCATCCCACATCAAATAGTTAATAAACTTTGTCACCATTACTTCGTTATACTTTGGATCAGGTTTTACAAACCTTTTTTCCGCTCTTCTTTTTCTCATAGTGTTTATTTAGCCTTTGGTTTTTTTGTACCGTATTTTGATCTGCCTTTTTTCCTATCTTCAACACCTGCTGTATCCAACGTGCCTCTAATAATATGATAACGAACACCCGGTAAATCTTTAACTCTTCCGCCTCTAATCATCACAATAGAGTGTTCCTGCAAGTTATGACCTTCACCCGGTATGTAAGCAGTTACTTCAATATGGTTTGTTAAACGTACTCTGGCAACTTTCCTTAAAGCCGAATTCGGTTTTTTAGGTGTTGTAGTGTAAACCCTGGTACATACGCCTCTTTTTTGAGGACAGTTCTGCATAGCAGGAGCTTTACTCTTAGTTATTATTACTTTTCTACCTTTTCTTACAAGCTGATTTATAGTAGGCACTTAAACGCCTCCAAAAAATTTTAGTTCAATAAAATTCAGACTCTCAATATAGAGATATTATATTTTTTTGTCAAGCAAACTAATTCGTATTTTTATCTATTTTCATAAATAATTAGGCTATTTCTTTAGTTTGATCAACTTCTTCAGTTATAGGTGCTACTTCCTGCTTATCTTCATTAGTTAAAATGATTTTTTTGTATTTTTTAAGCCCTGTTCCTGCCGGAATTAGGTGACCCATAACCACGTTTTCTTTTAAACCACTTAGTATATCAACCTTTGCTTCAGTAGCCGCATTAGTTAATACTTTTGTTGTTTCCTGGAACGATGCCGCGGATATAAAACTCTCAGTTGAAAGCGCGGCTTGAGTTATTCCAAGCAAAACGTTTTCAAATGTTGCCGGATCGGCATCTCTTACCTGCATTTCTGTTTTGCTTTTTCTTGCTAATTCAGAATTTAATTCTCTGAATTTTGCTTTGGTTAATAATTGTCCGGTTAAAATTTTCGATTGACCCGGATCATCAACATAAACCATATTTTTTACTTTATCATTTTCTTCATAGAATTTAATTCTGTCAACATAATCCTCTTCAATAAACTTGGTTTCTCCCGAAGAGATAACTCTTAGTTTTTGAAGCATCTGGCGAACAATTACTTCGATGTGTTTATCGTTAATTTTCACACCCTGCAATCTGTAAACGTCCTGAATTTCGTTAACAAGATATTCCTGAACTGCATTTGTTCCTTTAATTTTTAAGATATCGTGAGGATCAATTGGACCGTCAGTTATTTTTTCACCTGCCGGAATTTCATCCCCTTCCTGAACAAGAATATGTTTACCATAAGGAACGTTATATACTTTTTGATCCACTTTATCGAAAGATTCAACTATAATTTCTCTTGAACCTTTTTTTCTTGCGCCGAATTTAATAACGCCTTCAATTTCAGATACAACTGCCGGATCATGAGGGCTTCTAGCTTCAAATAATTCTGTAACTCTAGGCAGACCGCCTGTTATATCTCTTGATTTGGATACTTGTTTTGAAATCTTTGCCAAAATAGTACCGGCTTGAATATTATCATTTTCTTCTACAGAAAGATATGCCCCGGTTGGAAGGTTAAACACTTTTTCCTTTCCGTTTGAGTCAGTAATAACAATACTTGGTGTAAGAGTTTTATCTTTCGAGTCGATTACAACTTTTTGCACGTGGCCGGTCTGTTCATCGGCAACCTGCTGAATTGTGCTTTTATCTTCAAGATCTCTAAATGAAACGCGACCCGCAATATCTGTTAATATTAAAGCGTTATACGGATCGTGATTATAAAGAGGCTGACCTTTTTTAACAGGTTTATTATCATCAACTAAAAGTTCGGCACCGTAAGGAATATCATATTTTTTAATTTGTCTATCATCATTATCATAAATACCTATTGCCCCGCGGCGTCCTATTACAACTTTAACCGTACCGAAGAAATCGGTTTTTTCAACATAGTTAATTTTGTCGAATCCGATTCTTCCTTCGACGTTTGTATCAACCTGGGACTGACTAGCAATACGCGAAGATGTACCGCCCAAATGGAATGTACGAAGAGTAAGCTGAGTACCCGGTTCACCGATTGACTGAGCAGCAATAATACCTACAGCTTCGCCCGGTTCAACCAAATGTCCGGTTGTTAAATTACGTCCGTAGCATTTTGCACAAACGCCTTTTTTCGATTCGCATGTTAAAACTGTTCTAATATATACAGAATCTATGTTTGCGTCGTCAATTCTTTCGGCAATTTCTTCTGTAATAACGTCGCCGGCTTCAACAATAATTTCATCGTTTCTTGGGTCATAAATATCTTCTTGAGCTGAACGACCTGTAATTCTTTCGGCAAGCGGTTCTCTTTCAAGTTCAACATCTTTAAGAGCAGAAATATAAACACCTCTGATGGTACCGCAATCATTCTCAGAAATAATAACATCCTGAGCAACGTCGCATAATCTTCTTGTTAGATATCCGGCATCAGCAGTTTTTAACGCTGTATCGGCAAGACCTTTTCTTGCACCGTGAGTTGAAATAAAGTATTCAAGAACCGAAAGACCTTCTTTAAAGTTAGCAACAATCGGATTTTCGATAATTTCACCGGAAGACCCTTTTAAAGTCTTTTGCGGTTTCATCATCAATCCGCGCATACCGGCCAACTGACGAACCTGTTCCTGCGAGCCTCTCGCACCAGAATCAACCATCATATGCAGTGAGTTAAAGCCGAATTGGTCTGTTTTAATTTTATCCATTAAGGTTTTTGAAACGTTGTTGGTTGTATGTGTCCAGACGTCAATAATCTTGTTATATCTTTCGGCATCGGTAATAAGACCCTGTTCGTGTTCGCTTAAAATTGAAGCAACTTTTGCGTTTGAGTCTTTAATTAACTGTTCTTTTTCTTCGGGAACAAGCATATCACTAAAACTGATTGAAATTCCCGCTGCAGTAGCATATCTATAACCTAATGCTTTAAGATCATCAAGGAATTGGGCTGTTCTAGCATTGCCTAGTTTAATAAACATTTTATAAATAAATCCGCTGAATATTTTTTTAACCAAAAGTTCGTTAAAGAATCCGAGTTCTTTAGGCACAATCTGATTAAAAATTACGCGTCCTGTAGTCGCTTGGATAAACTCTCCGTTAATCCTAACCTTTATTTTCGCATGAAGGTCAACCACCTTATTATCATAAGCAATTATAACTTCTTCAAAATCATTAAATATCATACCTTCGCCTTTAGCTCCGGGTCTTACCTTTGTAAGGTAATAACAGCCCAGAACAATATCCTGAGTAGGAACAACTATGGGGCTACCGTTCTGCGGTGAAAGGATGTTATGACTTGACAGCATCAACATTGAAGCCTCAAGCTGCGCTTCATATGAAAGTGGAACGTGAACTGCCATTTGATCGCCGTCAAAATCCGCGTTAAACGCGGTACAAACCATTGGGTGGAGCTGAATTGCTTTACCGTCAATAAGTATTGGTTGGAATGCCTGGATGCCCAACCTGTGCAGCGTAGGGGCACGGTTAAGCATAACTGGATGACCTTCGATCAGCTTTTCGAGAATTTCCCATATTACGGGATCTTTTCTATCAACAGCTTTTCTCGCGCTTTTTACAGTTTTGTAAACGCCTCTTTCAATAAGTTTTCTGATTATGAAAGGTTTAAAAAGTTCAACTGCCATATCTTTCGGCAAACCGCACTGGTGCAGTTTTAATTCGGGACCTACGACAATAACCGAACGGCCGGAATAATCAACACGTTTACCAAGCAGGTTCTGGCGGAATCGTCCTTGTTTACCTTTAAGCATATCGCTTAAAGATTTTAGAGGTCTGTTTCCATCCGATCTTACGGCACTTGCTCTTCTTGAGTTATCGTATAAAGCGTCAACTGCTTCCTGAAGCATTCTTTTTTCATTTCTTAAAATAACTTCAGGAGCCTTAATATCTATTAATCTTTTTAATCTGTTATTTCTGATAATTACTCTTCTGTATAAATCATTTAAATCAGAAGTAGCAAATCTACCGCCTTCAAGAGGAACTAAAGGACGCAGTTCCGGAGGAATTACAGGAACCACACTTTGCACCATCCATTCAGGTTTATTAGGAACTTTCCATTCGTGTTCTCTAAAAGCTTCAAGTACTCTTAATCTTTTAAGAGTATCATTACGTCTTTGCTGTGAAGTCTCAGTTTTTAATTTTTCTTTTAATTCTCTAAAAGTATCTTCAATTGGAGTAGTTTTTAACAGTTCTTTAACTGCATCGCCGCCAATTTTAGCAACAAATTTATTCGGATCATTATTTTCCAAAGCGTCGTTATCGTGCGGCAGAGAGTTCAGAATCTCGAAATACTGGTCTTCAGAAATTAAATCCTTAATATTAAGACCGGTAGGACCCGGGTTGATAACAACATACGACTCATAATAAATAATTTTTTCGAGTTCTTTTGTTGTAATTCCAATAATGTTGCCGATTTTTGAAGGAAGCGCTTTGAAGAACCAAATATGAACAACCGGAACAGCAAGAGCAATATGTCCCATTCTTTCACGTCTTACGCTCTTTAAAGTAACTTCAACACCGCATCTATCGCAAACAATGCCTTTATATCTAATACCTTTATATTTTCCGCAGGCGCATTCCCAATCTTTTACCGGACCAAAAATTTTCTCGCAGAATAAACCATCTTTTTCAGGTCTGAAAGACCGATAGTTTATTGTTTCCGGTTTGGTAACCTCGCCATGAGATCTAGACAGAATATCGTCAGGACTTGCTAAACTTATGGTCAGTTTTTCAATCTCTTTTGTTTTCTGTTCTTGAGCTCTAAATCTCATAATAATTTTTCTCCTAAACCTTTATTTAAATTTTTAAATCCCGTTTAAGCGGGACAAGAGATTTTTCTCTTTCTGCAAAATTCAGTAAATGAAACCGCTGTTACTTTAACTAAATATGAAACATTCACTCTAATTAATTTTAACATCCAGACCTAAACCTTGAAGCTCTTTAATTAATACATTAAAAGATTCAGGAATATTAGGCTGCTGTAAATTTTCACCTTTAACAATAGATTCATAAGCTTTAGCACGACCTGAAACATCATCACTTTTAATAGTTAAAATTTCCTGAAGAACATGAGCTGCCCCATAACCTTCAAGAGCCCAAACTTCCATTTCTCCGAATCTCTGACCGCCGAACTGAGCTTTACCGCCCAAAGGCTGCTGAGTAATTAAAGAATATGGTCCAATTGAGCGAGCATGAATTTTGTCGTCAACCATATGCCCAAGTTTGAGCATATAAATATATCCGCATGTAACTTTTTGATGGAATTTTTCGCCGCTTCTGCCATCATATAATGTTGTTTTGCTTCCTACAGGCAATCCGGCCGCTGTTAAATACTCATCAACGTCTTTGTATCCGGCGCCGTCAAAAATCGGTGTTTCAAATTTTAATCCTAATACCTTACCAGCCCATCCTAAAGCTGTTTCATAAAGCTGGCCAAGGTTCATACGGGAAGGCACGCCAAGCGGATTTAATACTATATCAACAGGTGTTCCGTCTTCGTGATAAGGCATATCTTCTGCAGGCACAAGTTTGGCGACGACACCTTTGTTGCCGTGACGTCCGGCCATTTTATCACCGACCGAAAGTTTTCTTTTTTTAGCGACATAAACTTTAGCTAACTGAACAATTCCGGGAGGAAGTTCATCGCCGCTTGTTATCTTTAATTTTTCTCTTTTATAGTTTTCTTCGTGATCGGCTAAGATAGTAAAGTAATTTGAAAAAAGAGTTTTGATCATTTCGTTTACGTTGCTATCGCCGAACCATTCCTGAGTATAATCAAGTTTAGTTACGTCTTCAATATCGGACAAAGTATTTTCTTTAATAGCCGTATTATTTCTTAAAACAACAGTACCGTCCAAGTCTCTAATTCCGGTAGTAGTTTTTCCATCACAAATTTTAGTTAATTTTTTAACTAATCTTTCGTAATGATCTTTCCTTTTTTTACCGAAATCATGTTCAAGAGTATCTAATTGTTTTTTCTCAATTTTCTTGGATTCAGCGTCTTTTTTCTTTCTGCTGAATAATCTTGTTTTAATAACAGTTCCTTTTAATCCGGGAGGCGCCTTTAATGAAGCGTCTTTTACGTCGCCGGCTTTATCCCCGAATATAGCTTTTAACAATTTTTCTTCGGGTGTAGGGTCGGTTTCGCCTTTAGGAGTAATTTTACCAATTAGTATATCTCCTTCTTTAACTTCGGCTCCTTCCCTGATAATACCGTTATCGTCAAGATTTTTTGTAGCTTCTTCACTAACGTTAGGAATATCGCGTGTTAATTCTTCTTCACCGCGTTTTGTTTCTCTAACCTGAAGTTCAAACTCTTCAATATGGATTGAAGTAAAAACATCTTCTGCAACAAGTTTCTCGCTAATAACAATCGCATCTTCAAAGTTGTATCCGCGCCAAGGCATGAATGCAACGGAAACGTTTTTACCTAATGCTAATTCGCCGTTATCAACAGCGGATCCGTCGGCAAGAACATCATCTTTTTTAACTTTTTGACCGGTAACAACAACAGGTTTCTGATTAAAACATGTTTCCTGGTTGGTACCTGAAAATTTAGTAAGTATATATTCAACTCTTCTTTCATCATCAAAACTTGTAAGAGATTGGAAACTATTTTCATCAACAACATATTTAACTACAATTCTTTTTGCGTCAATATATTCAACAACGCCGTTATCCTCTGCAAGAATTGTAGATCTTGAATCCGTAGCTAATTTCTTCTCCATTCCGGTTCCGACAATCGGAGCTTCAGGAACAAGTAATGGAACAGCTTGACGCTGCATGTTCGATCCCATAAGCGCTCTGTTAGCATCATCATGTTCAAGGAAAGGAATTAAAGCCGCTGCGGCGCTAACAATTTGAGCCGGAGCCACATCCATATACTGTAGGTTTTCCGGAGTTACTACCGGAAATTCGCCTTTATGACGGCATTTTACTCTGTCTCTAACGAATAATCCCTGCTCGGTAATCGGAGCATTTGCCTGTGCTATTGTAAATTCGTCTTCCTGATCAGCGCTTAAATAATCTACTGTTTTAGATACCTTGCTTTTAGCAACTCTTCTGTAAGGAGTTTCAAGAAATCCGTAATTATTAACTCTTGCAAAAATTGTCAACGAGGAAATCAAACCGATATTCGGTCCTTCAGGAGTTTCAATTGGACATAAGCGGCCGTAATGCGAATGATGAACGTCACGCACTTCAAAACCGGCTCTTTCCCTGGTTAAACCGCCAGGTCCTAATGCCGAAATTCTTCTTTTATGAGTCAATTCCGAAAGAGGATTTGTCTGATCCATAAATTGGGACAATTGGTTAGTTCCGAAGAAAGCATTAATAACGCTGCTTATCGTACGGGCATTTACCAAATCCTGAGGCTGCATATTTTCCGTATCGCGCACATTCATACGTTCGCGTATAGTACGCGACATTCTCGCCAATCCAACATTATACTGCTGCTGAAGCTGTTCACCAACAGTTCTAACTCTTCTGTTTCCTAAATGATCAATATCATCAACTTGAACGTTTCCGTTTTTAAGTTTGATAATGTTTTTCATAATAGATATTATATCTTCAATTGTCAGAACTCTAGTATCCATAGGGATATCAAGTCCTAACTTATCATTCATTCTAAAACGGCCAACTTCTCCCAAATCATATCTTTTTTCATTAAAGAATAATTTTTCAAGCAGGGCCTGTGCAGTCTCCGCATCCGGAGCTTCACCCGATCTTAATTGTCTGTAAATTGCGAATAATGCTTCTTCTTTAGTTTTAGCTAAGTCTTTTCTAATAGTATTTAAAATAAGATCCTGTTCAACGGATGCATCAGAACTAATTAATTTCACTTTTTCGATTGAGGAAGCTTTAACATTATAAATAACTTCTTCAGTAAACTCACCGTCTTTCGGCACATGGATTTCACCGGTTGCCAAATCTATAACATCGTCGGCTGCAATTCTTCCAAGGTGCGTTTCAACATCCAAATCTTTAACCTTAACTTCTTCAATTAATTTGAATAGGTTTAAGATTTCCTCATCAGTTGTATAATTTAAGGCTCTTAACAATGTGGTGGCAGGGAATTTTTTTCTTCTATCTATATAAACATATAATATATGGTTAATATCAGTTGCGAACTCGACCCATGAACCTCTAAAAGGAATGATTCTCGCTGAATAAATTGGTGTACCATTAGGGTGAACAGTTTGAGCGAAAGCCACGCCGGGTGATCTGTGGAGCTGACTTACAATTACTCGTTCGGCACCATTAATGATAAAAGTCCCTCTATTGGTCATAAAAGGGAGATTGCCAAGATATACTTCCTGTTCAACAGTATTTACATATTCACCTGTTTCGTCATCCTTTGTTGAAAGTCTTAATTTAGCTTTCATAGGAGCAGAATATGTTAATCCCCTTTCTTCGCATTCAGCCATTGAAAAACGTGGTTTTTCAACATGATAGTCAAGAAAATCTAATCTATAATATTCTTTATTGTCCAAAATCGGGAAATTATCAAGAAAAACTGCTTGAAGTCCAAAAGGTTTTCTTTTGGAAGGAGCAACTTTCAATTGAAGAAATTCTTCAAAAGATTCCAACTGAATATTCAATAAATCTGGTAATTCTATCGCGGGAGTAATGGATGCAAAAGTAATTCTGTTTGTTTTCTTATTAATTTTTCGGTTATCCAATCCCAACCTCCGGTTAAATATTAAACTTTTTTATTCTTTCATAAATGAAAGAAAGTGGTAAGGCGGACTACACCGTCTTACCACTTGGGCATTCTTTAAATTTATTCTTTTTAAGAAAAGACTTATTTTAATTCTACTGTCGCGCCAGCTTCTTCTAATTCTTTCTTAATTTTATCTGCTTCATCCTTGCTAACTTGTTCTTTAACAGTTTTAGGAGCGCCGTCAACTAAATCTTTAGCTTCTTTTAATCCTAAACCAGTATGAGCGCGAACAACTTTAATTACGTTGATTTTTTTCTCGCCGTGAGCTGCTAAAACAACATCAAATTCAGTTTTTTCTTCAGCGGCAGCTGCTGGTGCGGCAGCCGAAGCGGCTCCCATCATCATAGGCGCTGCAGCAGTAACACCAAATTCTTCTTCTAAAGCTGTCTTTAATTCAGATGCTTCAACTAATGTTAATCCTTTGATCTTCTCAACGATCTCAGCTATTTTCTCTGACATTTTATTTCTCCTAATAATTTATTTTCTTAAAATTTTTATGCTGCTTTTTGCTTACTAATTTGATCAACAATGCTAACAATATCTCTATGTAAAGCACTGACAACACCAACAAGATTTGAGGCCGGGGCTGCAATACTGCCGATAATTCCGGACATAATTTCTTCCTTGGTGGGCATTTTTGATAAAGTTTCCAACTGATCTGCACCGAAGAATTGAGCATCGATGTAGCAGCCTTTGAACTCGAAGTTTTTCTTTTCATCATTTTGTTTTTTAATGATTTTAGGAAGGGATACAAAATTTTCCCCAACAAAAGCAAAACCTGTCATTCCAACAAGCAGATCGTTAAACTTATCAAAACCGCCAATTTCAGCAAAAGCTCTTTTTGCCAATGAGTTCTTAAAGACTTTATAAGTAATGCCTTCTTTAATAAATTCCTTGCGAAGTTTGTTAATGTTATCAACATTAACGCCTTTATAATCAACAAGGAAAATGGCTGAAGCGTTGCTTATAACCTCTTTAATCTCGGCAACTGATTCTTGCTTTTCGGTTTTGTTCATCTTTCACCATACCTAATTATAAAACAATCAATAAATGAATTTCCAAAATATTTGGAAACGTAGAAGCATTTAATTGATAATGAGTGCGTAAACTTTATTTAATATAAACAGATGTTTCTTCTTTTGAAATCTGTAAGCCAGGTCCCATTGTACTTGAAAGATAAAAGCTTTTCAAATATTGACCTTTTGCCGAAGAAGGTTTCATCTTAATAATTGTTTGAAGAAACGTTATTGTATTTTCAGTTAACTGTTCAACACTGAAAGAAATTTTTCCGAGTGATGAATGTACAATTCCCGTTTTATCAACTCTAAATTCAATTTTACCGGCTTTAACTTCTTTAACGGCTTTGGCAACATCCATTGTTACAGTTCCGCTTTTAGGATTAGGCATTAAACCTTTTGGTCCTAAAACGCGTCCTAGTTTTCCAAGCTGCGCCATTGTATCGGGGGTAGCTATAATCACGTCAATATCTGCCCATCCGCCTTGAATTTTTTCAAGATATTCCATTCCCGCATGATCGGCTCCGGCAGCTAAGGCTTCTTCAACCTTTGCGCCTTGAGCAATAACAAGTACTTTAACTTCCTTACCTGTTCCGTGCGGCAAAGTAACTGTTCCTCTTACCATTTGATCGGCATGTCTTGGGTCAACGCCTAATCTAATAGCGCAGTCTAAGGTTTCAATAAATTTAACTTTTGAGTTATCTTTAAGAAGCTTTATTGCATCAGCTATTGAATAATCTTTGTTAACGTCAATTTTTTCGCGTAAAGCTTTTGTTCTTTTAGTCACTTTCATTTCTTTACCAAATATTTGTTTTCTTAGTCTTTAACAGTTATGCCCATGCTGCGTGCAGTTCCGGCGATCATGCTCATAGCATGTTCAACATCATTTGCATTCAAATCTGGAGCTTTAGTTACAGCGATTTCTTTAATTTGAGCAGAAGTAATAGTCGCTATTTTTGTTTTGTTAGGTTCAGCAGAACCTTTTTCAATTTTTACGGCTTTTTTAAGTAAAACTGCCGCAGGAGGAGTTTTTGTAATAAACGTAAACGATTTATCAGAATATACAGTAATTACTACCGGAATAATGTATCCGGATTTATCCGCAGTCTTAGCATTAAACTGCTTACAAAATTCCATGATGTTAACGCCTTTTTGACCAAGTGCCGGTCCTACGGGCGGAGAAGGATTTGCTGCTCCGGCTGGAATCTGTAACTTAATGTAACCGCTAATTTTCTTTGCCATGACTTAACCTAGATATTTAATTTTAACTTATTTTTCTAATTCAGCTTGTACAAAATCGATTTCAACCGGAGTTTTTCTTCCGAAAATTGAAACCATAACTTTTAATTTCATTTTTTCTTCGCTAACTTCTTCAACATAACCGGTGAAGTTATTGAATGGACCATCTATAATTTTAACAACATCGCCGGATCTGAATATTGTTTCTGTTCTTTCTGTTTCGTCGTTTTGAGTTATTCTTCCAACGATTCTTTTCACTTCGGAAGGCTGAAGAGGCACCGGATTGTTCTGAGTACCCAAAAATCCCATAACCGAAGGTGTATTTACAATAAAATCTTTTGCTCTGTTGTCAAGATCGACTTGAATAAGTATATAACCCGGGAAAAAGTTTTTAGTTTTCGTTTTCTTTTTTCCGTCTTTAACTTCAAATACTTTTTCAGTAGGAACAAGTACATCGAAAATTCTTGCGCGTAATTCTTCGTTGTCCCTTAATTCGGCATCAATAAGGTTTTTAACCTTATTTTCGTGACCGGAAAAAGTTCTGACAACATACCATTTTGCTTCGGAGTTTTCCAATCTTAATAAATTCCTTTTAATATCTGTGAAACAGACATATCAATTACATATGTAAAAATTGCGATAAGAATACAAACAACAATTACAATTGTAGTCGATTCTTTAAGTTCCTCCCTTGTAGGCCAGGTAACTTTTTTCATTTCTTTAACAACATCGTTAACAAAATTTACTATTTTCTCTTTCATAGTTTACCACCGGAAAATTCAATTTGCACGTCAGGAGGGACTCGAACCCCCAACCTGCGGTTTTGGAGACCGCTGCTCTACCAATTGAGCCACTGACGTATTATTTAGTTTCCTTAAATATTACGTGTTTACGAACAACGGGATCGTATTTTTTATATTCAACTCTTGCCGGATGCTCTCTTTTATTCTTTTTTGTAGTATAACGGTATCCGGTACCTTCTGTACTTTCAAGTATGATTGTCTGTCTTAAATTTTTACTCTTTGCCATCTTTTACTCCAATATTGCCCTTTGGGCTGTATTAGTTTCCTAATTTTGTTTAATCTGACGTTTCAAAAAATTAAAACTAGTCTTTATCTTTCCCAAATTGTCAAATTCAGATTGTTAAACATCTGAGCTGACGACCGGGATTGAACCGGTGACCTCATCCTTACCAAGGATGTGCTCTACCAACTGAGCTACGTCAGCTTATATTTCAATAATTTTAGAACAAAAACTAACTTAAATAAATTATCTGCTTGATTTCGGTTATCTTAAACTTGGAACTTTTATCTAACCATAATAACCTTCCCGCCAAGGCGGGATGCTCTACTAATAGAGCTTTGTCAGCTTATATTTCAATAATTTTAGAACAAAATGTGCTTAAAACCTTGGAGGTTTTAAAAACCTCCGCGGTTTGTCAAAAAACATGCGAGCGGGAGACCGGACTCGAACCGGCGACCAACAGCTTGGAAG